>JAAHTH010000033.1_pt2 | contig 33580 bp, 50 predicted proteins | sample 6116091 | NCBI WGS metagenome assembly JAAHTH01 (sample SAMN13939990, study PRJNA603662) | sponge metagenome | isolation source: marine sponge | host: Mycale hentscheli | place: New Zealand | collected 2006
CTGCTTTAACCATAACTAACTCTCCTATAACAACCTCAGGAGATATCAATATTGCCGGTGCAGGGACTGCATCTCAAGTTATTTTAGGGAATTTAGGTCTTGGAACACTCCCTACACCTGCAAATCCTACTGCTACAATAGGGGCTTCTGCCAATAATGGAACTGCTACGACTACTTTTATGAGAAGTGATGCCTCACCTGCATTAGAAACAACAGGTGTTGCCATAGGAACATATGGTAGTTCAACAACAGTAGGACAATTTACTGTAGATGCAACAGGAAGAATTACTTCAGCCGCAAGTGTATCAATTAGTGGTGGAGGTGGTGGCGGTGGCTATCCTTTGTTTAAGCACGACCAAGCCCCTACAACTACTAACTTTGACCCTTTTAGATTGTGGGTTAATAATGACACTATTGAATTGGGAGTGTCTTCCGGTGGAGAAGGTGCGGATGCAGATGTATCAGTTTTTACCCCTGCAAATTCAGCAATTGACCCAGTTCCCACAAGGGCGACAATAACTGGCATTGGTAGCGAAAGCACCAATACAGGAAGAGAATATGTGTTTTATGGACAGGATTATAAGCAAAATAATGTTCAATATCTTGGTGGAAGCGCAACATTCACATATCCGGGCGGCAAATCCAACCCACCACTATATTTCGTTAATAGTATGAGAGAAGTTGTTTTACAACCATTGGTATTTACAGGGAATAGTAACTTAGTAATTTATAGTGCAACTATGGATGCAGGTGAAAATCCTTATCCTTCAACATCAAATGGTGTTAATTGCGTAAGAGTTATAGATGCGGGAACTCACCTTGTATTAAATGGAAGTGTGGATGGAGGTAATAATTTTCCCGGTAGTGGTGAACCTCCTGAAGAACCAAGTTTTGTTAGAATCTTGTTGATAGATGATGCCCCTCCTGCCGTATTCAATGGCAACCTTGGAGTTAATTATGGGCTTGTCCCCTCAGTTATAGTTTGATGATTATTTAAGGTGGCGAAGGTTAAGAACCACCGCCCAAAGAGCCTTGAGAATGAGATTATTGAATAGATTTAAATAGTAAGAACCAATACGATAAAGTATGGAAGAAAAGGTCAATGTATCCTTAGATAGGAATCATGCTATACTGTTGTTCAACATTATTAAGGAAAACTTCAATAGTGAAGGGTATGAAGGTGCTAAGACATTGTTAGCAATGTGTCAAGCATTTTCAGACGCAATTGGTGAAATTGAAGAAGAAGAGTAAGGGATAAGTTTAAATATCTAAAAGAAAGATATTTTAATTATGCCTAAAGAAGTTATGGTTAAATTATACGAACCTACTTCAAGAGAGGTTGATGAAATCTTAAAAATGCACAATGATAATTTTAAGACTCAACAAAAAAAACAATATTATGCTACATTGGTATCAAACGCTACAAACCCGTTTTGGATTGCAGTTAATACTGAGAATGATGAATTATTAGGATTTATTGCAACAAGGATTGATTATCAAAAATCTCTAATTACCATAGTTTCAATGACTGAAAGAAAGGATGTTCAAGGTGTATTGAATCTCCTCCTTAAAAAGGTTATTAAAGATGCTAAAGTAATAAAGATTGCTGAAATAACAACTCAAAGTAGGGCTTCTTCAACAGAAGTAAGAGATGCTTTAAAAGAGGTAGGATTTACTGAAAGTGAAAATGGTAAATTTAAAGATGGTGAAGTAAAATACCAATACCAATTACAGATGAAAAAGGGTAAAAGGTATTTAATGAAACCTTATGGTAAGAAAAGAACTAATATCAAACCATTGCCAACTCCTAAAAAAGGATACTATAAAATTAGGGATGCCAAATCATCCGATGTTGGTGAAGTTACTGCAATGCATAACAAGTTCTTAGCGAAGAAAAGAGAAGAAGTTTATTTTAGGAATAAATTAAATGCCAAAGATGGTGCTTTTTTAGTAGCAATAGATTCTAATGGTTCAGTAGCAGGATATATTACTTGCAGACCTGAAAGAAAGGCTGGCTTTACTAAAGGCCCCTATACAAGACTTAATTTAGTAAGTATTGGAGTAGGTGAAGAATATAGGGGGTGGGGTATAGCAAAGGGACTTATTGCAAAAATAATTGAAAAGGCTAAGAAATTCCCAACAATTGAGTTTATTTATGGTCATGTAAGGGGGAAAAATATTTCAGCAAGAAAACTATACAAAAGAATGGGATTCAAATTAAAGAAAATCGGCAAATATAAAGATGATAAAGACGATAAATATGAATTTTATTTAAGATTAAGGCTTCCATCTGTTAAACCTTATTTGGTTAAATACCAACAACCGATTATTTGGTTTGCCGTTGGTGTAATGGCTCATGAGGCAATACATTTGGTGAGAAATTATGAATAAATTTGAGAAAGCAAAACTTTTGTTTGCTAAACTTGAGAAACTTTCTAAGCAAGCAAATATGAGTGTAAGAGACTATATTTTAGAAAAAGGCACAGTAGAAGAAGGAAGTGCTGACTCAAGGGCTAAGTGGGGTGGAGAACAATTTACTATGCAAGATATGAGTTACATGGTTTTTTACATTCAGCCGGGATGGGAAAATCAAATAGTTATGATTCTTGAAGGTTATTATGGGAATAGAGATGGAGGGGATGATGAGGAAAAAATTGATTATGTCGTGTGGAGGAGTAAAGAGGTAAGTGATGGACACAAGACTTGGAGGTGGAACCCAACAAAAACTGTTTATGATATACAATTTGAAACCACAACTGCGGATGATAGGTGGGGGGCAAAAAACGATTGGATTTATTTAAATTTAGATGATGTCTTAGTAAATTCATCTTTTTTAAATTGGAAATTTAATCCATTGGAGGTCACGGAATGACAGAACCTTTGAATAAAGAAGTTGCTGAAAAATATGGCTATAATGAAGAATTTTTTAGAAGTTGGACAAAAAGATATATTGATTCTTTAAATTTAGACACTTTAAATTTTAAGCCCATTGTGAGTCTTGGGGAAAGATTAAATTATGTGATTGACATAAATGATAAATATTGGTCATTAGATGCCGGATATATTTATCTTCTTAGTTCCGATAAGAATAAAAACACACATTTCATCCCCGTTAGTGAACCCTTTTACCATCAAAAGAAATATCCGATGATAATGAATGGACTATATGTTGTTAAAAATGACAAACATACATATGCTACTAAAGCATTTAACAAAAATACCTATACTATAATAGGTGTTGCGCCTTTCCCAAAAACATATGGAAGGTTTTTAAATTGGAATAGTAATCCTCTACCATAAAGTCTTTTGTTCACATTCATCTTCTGTTCTAAAGGTTTCCCTAACCCATTTAGATACTAAGCCATACATTTGTTCGGTGTAATCATCACAACCATATTTATCAACCAATTCACCCATTAAACCATCGTATTTTTTAATTGAGCCTTGCGTTACAGTAAGAATAATATTTCCGGGACAAAGGACCTCTATTTCATCTCCCTTAAAAGGGTCTTTCTTTTTATCTATAATAGTTCTACATTGACCGTTAATTGGAGGCCTTCTGTATGACTCTCCGCATTTCGTGCATCTAACTTTTTGCTGACCAAACGCTCTTAAATTACCTCTCATATCTCTAATTAAATGCCTGTCAATCAATTTACTTGACTGTTCTTTATTATCTACGGAGTGTAAAGTAGTTCCTAAAGCGAATTGAACCATAGTTTTTTGCCTCATTGATTCCAAGGTATTATAAGGGTTGTTTTTAGGCCCCTCAGCGCAATCTTTTGTATCGTGGGTATATCCGAACCCTCTTGACTCGTTTTCAGTCCCTAAAACGCTCTCTACAGTAGTTATTCCTACCTTTAAAACTTCTTTAGGATTCGGTGTTTTTTGAGATAACTCATAAAACTCAACTGGATACTTCCAATTTATATCAACATTTAATGCTTCTTTATCAATCTCACTCGGATTAAGTTTAGTTGTAAGGATTAGGGGTGCATCCATTTGCCCACCTCTAAAAGTAGATAAAAAAGACCTACTAAAATTAATTAAACCATCTAACAATAATAACACACAATCAATATCTCCATCACAATTCCTTCTCTTTCCAGCATGGAAAAAGGGATGTCCGTAATGCCCTTTAATTTTAGCCACTCCAATCAACCTACAAAGAATAGCCCCTGAGGTGTGAGGTGCAAGACCCATACATAAGTGTCCAAACATATCTTCAACAGTATTACAATTATAAAAAGGCTCAAGACCATAAAGTTTAACTAATAAATCATCAACATACTGAGTTGTCTTAAGCATCACTTCAGCACAATCTCTTGAAACAACAATATCTTGGGGGAATAACTCTATAACTTCATCTTCTGTTTTAACTGGATATCCTAACTCTTTAGCCCTATCTACTGTTAAACCTATCTCACTTGGTTTAAAATGAGTCATTGTAATATCAACCATATCAAATCTTATAGTTCCATCTCTAAAAACGGAAATGTCATTTTGATATCTCAATACGCCTTTTAGCATATTTTCAGGACATTTTTCTGCTGAAGTCATTCCCTTAGTTCCTTTAACAGGGATATCGGCATAAATTCCTGCTTTAGATTTTGCATCTTTCCATAAAGTTCCTATATCGTGCTTGCCATACAAAGTTTCTTTAAATAAAGTATTTTCACCACAATGAACTCCTAAATGTGTTTCCTCTCCACAAACTACACAACTTCTAATTCCCCATTGAGAAGTAGTTTCTTTTTTAATTGCATCCGTAATCTTTCTTTGACTTCCCACTTCATGACCAAGAGGAAATAAAGTGTGTATTGCTGGTTTCATCTCTCTTAACTTTGCACCTTCAGGTTTTCCCATTCTTGCTCCAATCCTATAAGTCACTTTAGGCCTAATTTCGTAATCACTAATATCATTCAACAATTCTAAAGAATCTTTATAAACATCCATATTGATTGTAATTACCTTTTTCAATTTATTAAGGTTATTCGCAAAAACTGCCATCTCATCACCGGATAAAATATATTTACCATTTACTAATTCTACATTAATATTTAGTTTGTAAGCAGTAATCAAATTTTTAGCAGGAACTTGTATTTCACCTTGGCAAACAGAAACTGATACTGATTTAGCAAACCTACATAATTCATCTGCCGAAACATCAGTATAATTAGCGACAAATTCAGGAGCCATTGGAATTTTTAATGAATTACATTGATTTAAAGCCTCTTCAAAGGATTGTGGATAATTATCAGTTAATAATTCATGCCACTCATGGACATATGGTGAAGGCATAATTGGGTGGTTATTTTCTAAAAACTCTCCGACTGGAACTAATAAATCTCCTAAATCCCAAATCTTTTCAATCGGCCAATCAACATCTATTGGCATACCATCAGGCAACTCTTCGGAATCCGTTATTCTTTTAGCACTACCATCTTTAAATTGAATATAAGGTCCATCAATTTCCGAACAAGGTGTAGTAACAGTTGCCTTACCCGGCCTTTCATATTTCATTTGCGTTCCCGTAATGATAAAGCCGGATAATGCCTTCATAGTTGCGGGATGAACCGCAGTAGTAGCCAAGCCAGCCAACCTACTTCTCCCATATCTCAATCTAAATCCTCCTTCTTGCATAGGCATTCCAAAGATAGGCCTTCCAGCAAGCACATCACTCACATATTTTGAAGAAGGCTTAATTTCATTTTTACCATCTTGTTTCTTATCAGCAATGAAATCTTCCAGCCAACTCCACCCATCCAATTGTAATTCTTTAACATACTTCATAATCTTAGGGGCTTTTAGAACCAAACCCTCGCACATTACAAGAATCGCTCCTTCCCTAACCTTATTAGTTAAAACTCTTGGCAAGTCTCTTTGCCCAGTTACTTCATTACCAACACCCTCTCCATCAATATAGATAGGACAATTTTTAGCAATTATTTCTAATTGTGGATTAGAGGGTCTGTATTGCAAACCTCTTGCATAAATTGAAACTTCTTCTTTATATCTTTCAACTTCATTATTAGTGACAACAGATTTGCTAATATTAAAACTTCTTCTAATGATATCTGCAATCAATACTGATAACGCTTGTCCAGTTCCTCCAGCAGACCTAATTGGACCCGCAAATGATATTGAAACGCATTCAGTTCCATTCGCATTTTTCATCAAAGATGCTGAAACTACTCCTTCAAGCGGTGCAACCAAAATCCCCTCAGTTAATACGGCTAAACCTGCACAAACTCCGTGATAAATAGCCAAGGGAACTTTTTTCTTATCATTAAACTCCTCCACCTTACTAAACGCATCTAATGTTTCCTGCCAAGGTGGTAGATTGCTACAAGTTATTTGAAACCCTTTACCCTCGCAAACCCTACATTCCAATTCTCTCCAGTCCTGTTTGATTATGCCTTTTCCTTTACAATCGGGACATTTTTTAGCATTACCATACAGGTATGATTCAGCAGAAACAATCTTTCCAATTTGAAGTGCAACTAATTCTCTATTTCCCTCATACTTTTTAGTAAGTTCTCTAATTTGGTTAGCCGTATCTCTCGTATGTAGGAACTTCAAAAGTTTTTGAGTTCTATCTGCTAAATCGTGGGCTTGAGGAATCTCTACAAAGTTTTTAGGGTCATGCCCTTTACTTCTCGCAGACTCGGCTACTTCATAAACGGAATTGCATTCATCTTGTAGAAAATCAATGTATGCATCATATTCCATGTGTTGAGATTGATGTATTACCTATTTAACCTTTAATCAAAATTCAAAATTGATGTTCCACCCTTTTCAAATTTAATGACATAGTATCTTCCATACCATTTTTTAATTTCTATGATTTTAATTCCTGATACTACCCAACCATTTTCATTCCAATCTCTTAATCTTTTAACTGTTAAACTTGACCACAATTTATGATTAACGAGATAAAAAAATCCTTTATTACATAGTTTCATTGTATGATTAATTATGGGTATGAATGCATTAACCGGCTCACCATTTTGTAAAACTCTAAAGGGTGGGTTAGAAATTGCCCAATCAACTGTTTTATTATAGTGGAAAAAATCAATACCTTCATCAATCTCGCAATAATATTTCTCGGAAAGGATTTTATCATAAAATGCTCCATCACCCCTAAAAGGTTCTAAAACGGTATCTCCATCACCTATTTGAGGTAAAATCCATTCCATAACCTCTTCAGCAGTTTCATTAGGAGTCATCATTAATTTCTTTTGACCATCAATAATTTCATAATTGGAATATATTCCCTTATTGCTTGAGATTATTTGACCCATAATTTTCAAATATATTATTACCTATTTAACCTTTCAACCGTAATGTCATAAAATTTGGGGTCTAACTCCATCAAAATATACTTCCTATTCAAATTTTTAGCACCAACTCCTGTTGTTCCACTCCCACACGCATTATCAAGTATTAAATCTCCTTCTGTTGTGTAGGTCTTAATCAAATACTGAATTAAGTCTAATGGTTTTTGTGTTGGGTGTAAGCATTTTTGAGTTGCTATTTTATCAAACTCTAAAACCTGTTTTGGATAATTTGACATCCCACATGGTTTAAAATGTTTTTCACTACCATAAAGTTCAGTTCTCCCCATTTGTCTTGATAATCTGTTGTTGTCCACTCCTGTATATACTAACCCTTGTGGATAATAATTACATTGTTTCTTATAAAAAACAAGTATATCCTCTTTGTCTCTCATTGGTTGTTTCTTAGCGTTTAGATGCCCTGTCCCCCTATTCTTTTTCCAAGTCCAATCATATTTAAACATCTTTGGGTTGCTCATCACTAATGCACTTGTAAAGGGTTGTGCGGCAAAAAGAACTATCACTCCATTATCTTTGATAACTCTTTCATACTCATTCCATAACTTATCCAAGTCAATAATACTATCCCACTTACATTGAGTTGTTCCATAGGGTAGGTCGCAAAGAATCATGTCAATACTTTTATCTTCAATGTGATTAGGCATTAACTCTAAACAATTTCCTAAATAAACTTTATTTGATTCCATAATGCACCACTCTCCAATTACCTATTTAAACTTTAATCCAATCAAAGTCAATTTCTTCATGAATAATATTTTCTATTATTCCTTCGGCCATCATCTTTTCCCAAAAAGGTTTAGAATCGGGAACATAGTCTGTATGTATTGGAATAGGTGCAAAATGATTGCTAATCTCGGTCATCATATTTTTGCCAACACCTTGCTCTCTTTTATCGGGGTGAACCCAAACATTCGCCATATAGATAACATTATCTTTTTGGATACACCAAGCCATCCCGCCATCCACATGACATATCGTGACAGGTGCATACTGTGGGTGTTGTGTAAAACTCGCCATGATACTTGGTAATGATACGGGCTTATTAATGTATTGGTGTTAATAACCGACATCTTTATATGCGTCTTCTAACAGGCTTATATCATGCTCGGATATGCTTGTATCAACATGGAACTTAGAGAACAGGGTATTTTCACCAATAGAACGCTTAGAAAGGCGACTCTTGAAGAGAAGGGTATGCCCTACCTATCGGAACTAATTCAAGCCAACCTACACGACTTATTAACTATTATGCACCATAACGAAGAAGAAGGCATAAGGTTTTTTAGAATATCCTCCGAAATCTTTCCTTTTTGGTCACACCCTGAATTGGGCTACGAACTTGAGGAATTGCCCGATAGTGATTTGATTATTTCTCTCCTTAAGCAGATAGGGGATTTTGCTACTATGTTTAATCATAGGATTACTACGCATCCGGGTCCTTACAATGTTCTTGCTTCTCCAAATCCAGCAGTTGTTTCTAAAGCAATTCTTGAACTTGAATGCCATTCAAAGATGTTTGATTATATGGGTTTTACCCCTTCACCATACAACAAGATTAATATTCATGTTGGTGGTGCTTATGGAGAGCCTTCGGCGGCACTTGCAAGATTTTGTAATGCATTTACGCAACTATCTCCATCACTACAAGCAAGACTTACAGTTGAGAATGACGATAGAGCCAATCTTTATTCAACACTTGACCTTTACAATGGCATTCACAAAGTTATTGGCATCCCCATTGTTTTTGATTATCATCATCACATTTTCAATACTGGTGGGCAAACTGAGCAAGAAGCCCTTGAACTGGCTATTTCTACATGGCCTACTGGTGTCATTCCTGTTGTTCACTATTCGGAGTCTAAGACGCTTCATGCAGGTGAATCTAAGCCTACTCCTGCACATTCCGACCTTGTTTATGGCCCTATGTTGCTTTATGGCAATCATATTGATATTATGGTTGAAGCCAAACACAAAGAAAAAGCACTTATTACTCTTGAAATTAAGGTAAAATAATTTATTTGACGCTTCTTCCATCTTCGGGTTTGCTTTTAATAAACTTGGCAGGTGGAAGGTATATTACTGGGCTATCAGGGTCATTAGTATAAGAGGCTCTAATAAATGTGTTAATTCCCTCTTCATATACAAACTTCAATTCAATTGAACCTTCAACATACCACACTTTTTCTTCTTCTAAATCATCACCAATTACTTCTCTTCCTTGAGATTCTCCGCCATATGCGCCATCGTGTAAAAATGCAATACAAAAAGCAGTTAATTTATCAAGGTCTTCAATAAGTTCATCTACTTCATCATGTTCTTCGTGATTGAAAACTTCGGCTTCCCACATTCCTTTAAAGTCTTTATCATAATCGGGAGTAGTATCTACATCATCTATGTCTAACAAATCAATAAAGTTCATAACATCTCCTACAATTATTTGAGGAACTATTGAGGCTCTTAATAAAGTAATTGTTTTTGGATAAACTTTAGATTTTTTCCCTTCAGCAATATAATGTTCTAATGCTCCTGTGCCATATTGGTATAGTTCTGAACCGGCAATATTTCTTGCAGTTCTTACTACTCCATCTTTATTTTCTTTGGATTTCCAACCCAATGTTGCATAATTACTTTCTTTAAGATAATGCTCAATAAGGCCAATACCAATTTTATTCATTGCATAAGGCCTATTGCAAATAGAGCAATTTGAATCATCTTCATCTTCGTCTTCATCACCCTCCGCACTTAAATATTTAGGATTGTTATCCAAAAGCATTAAAGTTCCTACTATGCCAATCCCCCCTAAAGCGAATTTTCCCATATTTGGTAAATCATCCCATAGTTTTTTTAACTTTGAGGCTACCATAATTTTTAAACTGCTTTTCTACTACTTAAAGTCTTTCTTCTTTAAGGTTGTAGGTAAAGGCAATCTCTAAAGGGCCGTCTGCTGGATAAGTTACAGGCTCATCCTTGACAAAGAATATTTGAAATAAACCATTAGAAGTTTCCATTCCTAATTTCCCCTTAGAAATATAAGTAATATTTCTTGAAGGATGATTATCATCAACTCCATAATTGATAAAATCGTTCATTTTAATCTCATACCTACTTAAAATGTTTTCTAAAGGGGTTAAAAGTAAATTACCATCCTCATCTACTCTTCCTGCGCTTTTCGCATCGGATAAAACATCAGCATTTCCCATGAATCTTTCAGCAAGCGTTTCATTTTCTACCAATGGAAGTTCTAATTGTTCTCTAAGCATTTCTACAATATCATCTTTATAGAACTCTCCTACTTCATAATCAGGTAATGTAGACTTAAACTCGTCAAAATCAATTTGCCACCAAATATTAGGAGCATCCGGCGACCTTATCTCTCCATCTTCTTCTTCATAATTTCCTTGGATTTTTCCTTCCATATCAACAAGGTATCCATATATAACAAGGCTATGTGTATATATTGGGTATGCATTGAGTTGCCAATTTCTACCCTCTTTAATAATGATTGGTTCCCCATCAACTATTTGTTTAGCCATTGTTCTAACTTGTGTATTAGCCTTTTTAGCGGCTGATGTGGCTGAATCTCCAGCCATCATGTGCATTATAAACTCATGCATTCTTTGTTGTAAATTTTTAATAATAACTAATTTACCCTTTTTGCCTTTTTTAGTTTTAATTCCAAAGAGTTTCATATATTTTTTAACCGACCTTCTTGAAGACCTTGCCGCCGCAGAAGCCTTCATGATTCCCATCCCCTCATCAATCATAAGAGATAATGCTCTTAAGGCTCTTTGTTGAGCCTGAGGTGACATTTTTATAGCCATGCACTAACATTCTTGCTTTACCTATTTAAAGTTAAGCGAAAGGATTAATTACCCAATTGAGGAAATTATTGTTAGATTTGTTAAAATCATAAATAAATAAGGGGATATGTCCATTAGAATTTATAAACATCTTTGGTTTCCAACCTGTTTGTTGTTTGGGTTGCATCGGAATAAAAAGGGTATCTATAATAGGTTTCAACTCCATCTTTACTCTCTCCAACGCCGCCGCTTTCGCCGCCGCCCTCGCCGCCGTCGCCGTCGCCGCCGCCGCCGCCCTCGTCGCCGCCGCCCTCACCATCTCTCCCGGAGCCGCCGTTGGATATATCTTTTGAAGGGTGTCTATTTCATACACAACCTCTAAAGGCATTTTCTTTACCCTATCAGTTCCTCCTCCATGCATTTGTCTTATATTCCAATAATATCTATCAGGATTCATATCGCCATCCTCATCGTTTAAGTTTTTTCTAATTAATATCTTTTTAAGGTTTTTTTCTATTTCAGGCTTTATTTTAATTAATGGGGCATAAATCCAATCATAATATTCATTTAATTCATTAGGAATCTTTGATTTTACTACACCATACCTCCCATCTCTACTATATTTGTCAAGGTATTCGGGAGTTCTTACATATGCGCTCCACAATCTGTCGGCCACACTTGCTTCATGCCACCCCGTCAATTTTGCACATTCCGAATATAGTTTTGTTGGCATTTTGGCGTAATGTTTTTGTATCCACTGGGGGTCATAAAAAATGGATAGTGCGGAAGGCATAAAAAATAATTATCTTTTTACTATTTAATAACTTTCATCAAAGATTCCAACTTTTCCTAAGTTATTTGATATAAGCCTATTTATTTTAAAAGACCCGTCTTTTAATACTTCTACGCCTTTACAGAATATTGCAAAATAGGTTTTTTCAAATATATACTCCATCATTGCTTCTACAGGGTCTTCCCCTCTCGCTTCCCAATCACCATGAATCTCTTTAAGAACATCGTATCTTTCATTCCAAGGTAATTGAGTAATTCCTTCAACAAATCTTGGATAATATGCCGACCTTAGATATTGCCAAGTTTCAAGAGCCTCTTTACTTTCCACAACCATATTATTCACCTCCTTGAACTTTTGCTAACCAATCATTATTAACAAAAAACTTCCCATCATCAAAGTTTGTTATGGCTCCACTTCTAATTAGTATATCTAATTGGTCGTTAGTAAATTTAATATGGGTTTTCATTTCACTAATTGAATCTGCTATTGGACAACTGTTTAACAGTTTCTTGTAAATTGTAATTATTTCGGTAGTAATTCCTTCAACCATAGAGGCAAGAGGGAATTCTTCAGTTAAAGTTTGCAAACTCATTTCAAAAATATCTCTTGCTTGGCAAAGATGATGCCAGTTAATTTTGCTATCTCCTTGAAGTCTTGCGAAAGCCCTTACAAGATTAGCAAACTCTTGATACTTTCTATTATCTGTTGCACCTCTAATATTAAAAACTTGAGTAAATTGCGGTCTTGCTTCAATTTCATCATAAGTGCTATTGATTCTTGGAATATATTCTCTTAATTTCGGTTGCATTTTTGAAACATACCTTAGATACTCTCTAAAGAAACTTCTCCAAATAACTAATTTTTCAGCCATATCGGAATCTCTATAGTCCCCATCCATAGAAGAAACAATAGCATTTCTAATTTCTTCAACTGCTGAACCTCCACTTAAAGAAAGTTGAGTAAATATCAAAGTCATTCTTGAAACAATTTGAAATGTATATTGTCCGAAGGCATCAAGCATCATAGATTTATCTTCATGCTTTTCGGGGTCGTAGTAATGTGGAGGATTACCTAAAAACATAAGGTTCAAGGTTGTTTCTCTTTCAACATCTAACGCTCCCTTTTGCATTTCAATTTTGCCATTAGCCATCATATTCATTAATTCACCGAATGTTTCTTCACTCCATGTTTGAAATTCCGAAACAGTAACTCTTTCATGATTCATCTTTGGAAGTAATCCAATCTCAATAGCGTTAAGGTCGTCACCACTCATCGCTCCAAATAATCCCGGAATAGTAGCCATTTTTCCCGAACCTGCCATCCTACAAGGAACTAATTTTTGAATCACATTTTCAACCAAGTGGTCTTTTCCTTCACCGTGAGAAGAAACAATTCCCATGTGTATCATGTCTTGCTTTCTAAGAGGATTTAAACAAAATAATAATACTGCTTTTTTAAGAAAATCCTTAGCATAAAATTCCGCCCAAAGAGTATCATCTCTCATCATTAAATCCATTGGAGTTGTTTTCAACTCTTTACAAATCTTTTTAAAACCATTAAATTGTTTTTCAGTGAGTTGTGATTCTTTAAGCCCTTCATCTAATTCTACCGATTCGCATAAAAAAGCCCTTTTCTTTCCATAATTAATGAACTTTCCACTCACTTCTACTCTTTTACCTTGCTTTTGGCTTCTTGTAAGAATCTTGAGGAAATCAGTCATTTCTTCATTAGTTATTCCACCCTCAAGATAATCCGACTTAGCATTGTGAGCAATAGCCGGAACTGAATACTCTCCATCCGATAGTGAAAAATCAATTAACACTCTATCAGCACCTGCCTTTTCGTGAACAATTCCTTTAGTAGTTATTTTTACGCAAAATCCTGAACCTTGCACTTCACCTTTTAAAATCTTTGCATTATAAACATCTGCAAGAGAAGTTTCAATAGATTCAAAGGTATCTGCACACTCCTCTACATAATCAAATAATGCTTGCGGAATGTCCTCCATGATAATCCATTACACTAAACACCTATTTAATGACAACTGTTGCACCAAGCACGATGGTAGAAAGGTTTTAAGTAGTAAAAAGGTATTCTAATATTATGGATGAATGGTATGTTAATCCCATTATAGATACTATATATGGGGAGGCCGAGGCTACTGGATTATTAGATAAGATGGTCTCGCACATGGAGGATGACTTTGATAAACCTTTTTACGAATTTCATGATTATTTGGCAATGATTTACCAAAATGCTTTATCGGGATTTGGATATAAAAAGGGATACACAGACTTAAAAGTAACAACTTGGAGAAAAAGAATTAATGTTCTATATGAAGAAAGATATGGGGTTAAAAATGTATTTAATAAAGAAAAACTCCTCAGGAATACGGTTTTTTTCGCCTATCTATTATGTAATCCAATTGACCAACAATTGAATGAAGATTTATCAAAAGAATTAGATGTATTAGTTGGGCAGATTGCTGGACCCGGTGAAAAATATAATACTAAGGTCTATATGAATGAAGAAATGTTTAAAAGAATTATTATCCTTATTTATGACAGAACAATCTTTATATTTGGAGGGGATAATATCAATCTGAAATATTCTAAATCAATATGGGATGTAATATTAGACCCCGGAGATTTTGAGAGGGTGAGAGATGAAAATCCATATGCAGACTATAATTATCCGGCTGATTTTTTTATACAAAAGAGATTTATTGATGAAGAAGCAGAAGATATAGTATATCCCAACATTACGGGTTTAGTAATAATTAATCCAAAAATGAATTTTATGAATTGGAATAGTAATCCATTTGATTTTTAACAGGTGGAGTTGGAGGGATTTGAACCCTCAGCCTCTTGGTTGCAAACCAAGCGTTCTTCCAAATTAAACTACAACCCCTAATAAAACTCGGATAATCTTTTATTCCAATTAGCCGGAAAAAATGAAATACACGCAATTTTCCAATTGGAAATTTAAAAATAAAAATGAAAATGCACCCTCGGATGCAGTTTCAATAGAATCTTAGCCTAAGTCTTACTTAACTCAATTATCCGAATCGGCGGTTGCTTCTTCGTATTGGTCTTCAGGGACTGGAGGAAGAGTAACATCCGAGCCATTACTAAGTAATTGCGCCGTGAACCTGTTATACTTTCTTCCATTCTTAGATGCGACCTTGTGCCTTAGGAACTTAACTTCAAATGGGTAAGATGCGCCATCTTCAGTCCAATTACTAACTTGAGCCTTAAGATGCTCTTGTTCATATCCTGTAAGCCAAAGTGTGACTCTTCTGCCACCTTCAGGGGAAACCATCCTTACTGCGGTTGATTCACCATACTTACCTTCAATGCCGGATGTGTAGCCCTCAAGGATATACCCTGTGTGCAATTCACTAAAATCCGTTTCTTCATTAATAGGAACTGATAGTCTATCCCTGTTAATATATTTCCCTGTGTTATTACTTCCGCCTTGTTCCTCAACTTGTGCAAGGAACGCTTCAATTTCTGCATTATTTTCCATAGTTCTCACTTCTTATTCCCCAACGGGATATTTAACAATTAGTTGCAAGACCTATATAAACTTAAGGTTTGTAATAAAACTTGTATATAGTATTAGTCCAATCATTAGACCACTCAATTTGTCCAATTAAAAAAGATTTATTGTTTTTATTAATCCAATTTTGATTATTTTTCAATAATGCGGGAATGGGTGCATTTTCTAAAGTGTTAGAGTATTTTTTTAAGAACTCACTCTTATCTGCCCAATTATTGAAATTAGATTTACTTACACTCCTATAATCTCTCCCATCATAATTATCCCATTCAAAGTCTCCTACTTCATCACCTTCATCCAACCACCCATCAATCTTTGTTAGGTTAGGAATGTATTGGCTAATAATATTTTTATTATCATCATCATCAAATATCAATCCATTCATCATTAAAGGTCCGACTTCAGCACCATCGCTATAGATGTAAATCGGTTCAAAAGGACTATCTGCATAATCCCAAGGTTCATCAAATATATGGTCAAAATCTGCTTCCCACAACTCTACCCATATTGCTTTTAATAGTTCTTGAAGGGTTGGATAACTCAAAATTCCACAATCAATTTCATTACCATCACTCTTATGTGCATAAACCCACATATAAGGTTTAGAACTAATGGCGACTTTTTCCGGTTTAAAACCCCAATTTAAAAACGATAACTTTTCCACCATAAATATAATTAACCGTTTAACTATATAAAGATTTAAGTAGTAATGAAACTAATTATATATTGCAGGGGGGAGCAAAGGCTCCCTTCCCTCCCCCTTCTCCCCCTTGCACTCTTTTGACAATCTTTAAATAGTCGTAAGGCTGAAGTAAAGATATGTCTTTGTGGCAATCTGAATGGAATAAGTTTAGTGAGAAGGCTATACAAAGGATGAAATTGCATTCCGATAAGACTCACGATGAAAGAGAATGGATGTGTTATGTCTACGATGTAGATGGAACATATCAATTAGGAGAGGTTTCTTACGGGAGTGAATCAAGAATTGAAGTATCACCAACTAAGAAGGCCGCACAGGATAGGCTAATGAATGGTTATAAAGAAAGTCAAAGAAAGTGGACTATACACGGACACCCTTTAAAGGATGGCAAAATTTATACCGGAAGGCAATATTTTAGTAGCACCGATATTTGTAGGGAATTCGTGAGGTGTATGCAAAATGATGAGTTTGTTTCTCAATTTTTAGTTTATCCGCACAAGCAAATAGATACTAATACTGGAGAAGAGGTATTCCATAATAGGTGTAGAACCTTAGTATTCCCCGATAGGGCTACTGTATCTCAAGCCATGTCAATGTCAAATCCTCATGTTAATTCAGCACAAGTAACTCCTGAATCAGGTCAAAATCAACAAGTTAAGAACTCGGATGGTTCAACAACACTTGAGAATAAAGACGGCATAGATTGGTTTGCTTTCCAAGAATCCTTAAAACAATTAGGTTGTATGGGTATTGTAGACTTAGAAGGCCCTCAAGCAGGTTCAAGAGTATTCAATAGCGAAAAAAGAATCTTTGCTGGAAACTTTATGGGTCTTGCCGCAATAGGAGCAATACTTTGGGGAATGAATAAAATAAGAAAAGGACAAACCTTCTTTGCAGAAAATGTTGAAGTTGTAGATGATTTATATTCTTATTACCATTGATTAGCAACAATAAAATTGCTAACTTCATTAATTCCTTTAGAATCGTCACCGACATCAATTATCAAATCAAAAAGATTTTTATCAATTTTATCAACATCTAATTCACTTGGATGATTTCTTGCATCAATATGCTTTTGCCAATCTTTAGGATATGTGGTCTTAAGCCTTTCAACTTGCAACTCATCGCTAATATCCAGTAAAACTACATACCAACCATCGGCCTTCAACTTCTTCACTTCATTAGCATACCTGCAATCGTCAAGGATATGATTTCTAACTGATTTATCATTACTAATATTCGTGAATAGTGCATTAACCCAAACATCCTCCCCTATAAACTTTCTTGCTCCATCACCCACTTTTTGAAATTTTACCCTATCTTTCACCCCTTCAGGAATGTCAAATAAAAACCTGCCAAAATCCTTAACCCCTGCGGCGAATGAATATTTTCTTGATTTTTCAAGAACTTCACAAAGTTCATCAGCCATAGTAGTTTTACCACTTGCCATTTTACCACAGAATGCTATTTTAACCATGTTTTGCATTAGTTACATTACCTATATAACCTTTTAAGTAGTTAAAGATAATTAATCTACATATGGTGAAATTTGAAGGTGATAGCATTTTGCCAATTTCATTTAAGATGGATGATGATGATGCCCCTCAAATCTATTTAAATCCAATCATAGAAAAAATTGCTTTAAAATATAATATTACAATTTTGCAAACTTTAAAGGTTATACAAGATGGTTATAATTATTATAGGGATGAGGGATTTGAATGGGCTTATGGCTATGATGAATGGAAAGAAGATGTGTATAAAACTTTTGGATTTGGGATAATGCCTATGGGTGGAGGCAGGGTTTCAGATTCTATTTTTGAAAGAATTGTAAATGTAATATCCTCTCATGGAATAAAAACACCACTTAATTCAGCCTTTGAGAATTCAGGTTATGGAGAGAAATATACTTTAAAACACTATAGTAGATTTGTAGGAACTATATTTGCGGAATACAATTTCATTCAACTGTATTTGGGAGGTTGGGAATTTTCACCCGGAATATTTACTTATAAAGTAAAAAAATCTAAAGCAGGTCATTTTTTAAATTGGGTAGATAATCCTTTTGGGAGTTAATAATATGGAAATGGTAAAATGTAATAAATGTGATACGATGTATCCAAAACCTTCTTTAACGAAGGATTTGATATGTATCATGTGCAAACCTCCTACAATAGGTGATTAAAATGGATGAAATATTAAGGGTTTTTAATCAATATAAATCAAGAAAATTTAAAAATATCCAAATAGAGGTTTCAAAAAATTTGGTGGAATCCTACCTTATTGAAAAGGAGAATTGGGATGCATTAGATGAGTGGGAAAGGGAAGAGTGGAGTGAAAAGGGTGGTTATGGTGGTTGGTGGTATGATTATATTGACTCGCCCTATGATGGTGTTTTTGAATATATTAATGAATTAATGGACAGATATTGGAATAGTGATGAAGTATTCAATGCTACACTTAATGCAAATGCAGGTCTTGACCCTAAAACTATTCATGACGAATTGGTTGATTTAGTTTTTAACACAATGGATATTTTAGCAGATATTAAGGCTAAAAAATCAACCACTACTATATTTATAAATTGGAATGAAAATCCATTTGAGGTGTGAATTATGAATAGAATTGAAAAGGATATTGAATTGGCTAAATCACAAATTTCGGAATTGGTGAAACAGGCAAAAAGGAAAGGTTTTTCTACCATTAATAACTATATTATTGAATATGGTGAGAGAGCCGACAATGTAAGGTTTAATTACTTGAGTGTGGAAAACATTATTGATTCTAAAGAAACTAATGCGCTTTATACTGCTAATTGGGTAAAAGGTGGATTTGTAGTTAAAGTATTAGGCCCATATACTCAAGAAGAAGTTGAGGGCTATGGTTGGGAGTATGATGATTATCATGGAATAAGAAATGTAGCCCTTGTTAAATGGGATGGAAAATTTCAGATAAGTAGTTCTACGCTTACGAATGGGTGGAGTCCAAGTGTTAAGGAATATAGTAATCAAGTTTATAAAATAAAGCCTCTTGAGCCGTATATTTTTATGAACTGGAATAGCAACCCTTTAAATAGTTAAAACACTATTTTTTATCATGCCTACTCCAACTCAAATAAAGTCTTTTGAGAATATCTCTAAAAAAGGTATTTCAAGATATAAGGGTTCATTGAGAAAAAAGGATGATGCAGTAGTAATAATTGGGCCTATTGCAAAAATTATGCCACCTCACAAAAATACTCAAGATACGGTTGGCAAGGTTGCTATGTATTGGGTGAGAAGTTACAGGAAATCAAGAGGTCAATGGGTATTAGGTATGTTTGATAGAAGTGTTTGGTCGCCAGTTGAGGCAGACAAACTATACAAGCAAGCAAAGAAGTTCGCTAAGAGTGTTTATTATGTGCCTTACGGCACGATGAGAACTAATGGTAAGGCCATTAGGTCGGACTATGATAAAAGACCTTCAACAAGATAATCAAAGTTCTTGTTTAATGCAAAATTGGTCTGCATCATTTCCTTCAATAAAGAAGTGCTTATAAGCCTCAATTCCTCTTTGTAATTTTCTTTTCCCACTTTCTAAAAACTCTTCCGAGCAAGTATAAATTCCAATTTCAAAGGTTTTCTTATCAATAACTACAAACTCAAATGATTCGGCTTCAGGAAATAGTTGAAGATAAAGGTATGCTTGCAAATCATAACTAAAGTTTAGTGCAGACCATTTAAACTTAGCAATATCTCCAGTAGTTTTCAAATCTATAATTTTATTACCCTTGATAATGTCTGCCTTACCTCTAAAAGGAATTCCTTCAATCATAGAAATTGCTGGAACTTCAAAATCGGCATCTTTCAAATATTCGGATGCTTCATAGTTCTTTAGCAATTCATTCTTTAGATTAATCGCAGTATCTTTTTCTTTAATGGTGTATATCTCACTACTTCTCCCTTCAGCAATTGCTTCCGCAACTGCAAAAGAGTATTTATTAGTATTTCTTGACTTTACATCAACAATTTCTATTCCTTCAAACTTTTCCGGTTCAAGAAGTGACCAATGAAACATTTTTCCATCTCTAAGGGGTTGAGTTTCAACATCCTTTTCCACTAAACTTTTAGCATATAATTTGGGAGATTTAAGTAATGTTTTCAAACTTGATGAAGATAGAGCCACCTTGCCAAGATATCCATAATAAAAATCATCATCCATCATTTTTTCCAGCAATTCTTTCTTATCATGAGTTATTTTATCAAAAGTTGTAATAACTTCATTTTGTTTAGATATTTCTACATCATCTATTGATTCATACCAATCACTCATTCTACCACCTCATCAATTCCTTCTACACTTGTAATTTCTTCTACACTTGTAATTTCTTCTGTTTTTTCAGTTACTTTTTTCATTTCTTCTTTCAACTCCATCATAGAACCCCACAAATGCGAAACCCCATAAATAGTGCTTTGTTGTTTATCTTTAAGATTTCTCAACTCTAATTGGCACATTGTATAGGCTATTAATTGAAGGGCAAAAACCCCTACTAAAAGAGTAATAACAATTTCACTCATTTAAATCAGCCTCCATTTCTTTCATACAACTAATACAATATTCTTGCTCCGGCTCTTTTTCTCCTTCACATTCGCAATAATGTAAAGAACAATTGTGCGGAGAACAATGTTCAACTTGATGTGCGCCATCTCCTGAACCTCCTTCGCACCAACAGTCACATCCATCATTGGCTCTATGACCGCATTCTAATTCAGGGTCATGATAATCATCATAAGCCCCCCAATCCATGCCATCAGGATAATTACTTAATCCCAAATCAAGCCCTCCACAAATATTCAGCAGGACCGGATTTTTTACCCGTCTTAATCATGTTTTTATTAATATTCATAAAAGTTCCGATTTCTCTACAAGTAGGAACATTCCTACCCCATGAATCCCATAATCTATCTCTTACTACATTTGCAGTAATTGGATAATCTATTTCTCTCAACAAATCTTCAATTAATTTTTGATATCTCTTATTCATCTTAATCACTCCCAATCAAATTCTGTATTGTTCCACCATTCTTCGGTATCAAATACTTCTTCCCAGTCTTCATCATTCATTGTTCTCACTATTCCACCCTACACGATGGATGGTTATAAACTTTACTCTTCTTCGGACATATCCAATACATCTTCGGGTTGAAGATAGTTAATCATTAGGTGTTGTGCCGGGATGATTCCTTCTCTCACCCATAAGGTAGGTGTTGTGTATGTTTCAAAGAATACTGAATAAATATCCTTCCAAGATTCTTGACTAATCGTTTTCGTCATATTATACCATCCTTTAGTGACCTATATAAACATTACAATTTTATAATGCCGTTTTCAATGTCTTTTTGGAAATCAGCAGGATTAAAGTTTTCCCACCTTTTAGTTATTTCCATCATCATTTTGAGTTGAGGGATTAAAGGTTCAGTATCAATTTCTTGCTCTTTTTTAATTTCTTTGCCTTCAACAAAATAAGTAGATTTTTGATAATATTTCTTCTTGTCAATCATGCTTGAAAGAACCAACCTTGCCTTTTTGGAATTAGATTCACTATCTAAAACTATTTTTACATTTTCTACTCCATAATCTCCAAGAGCATCCATATTTCCTACTGCATATTGTATATATTTTTCAGGACTGTTTTTCATGATATTCATGATTTCAGGCTCAGAAAGATTACTGTTTCTTTTAACTAATTCGTAAAGATTGCCAATTGTGAAAAGGGATAATCTTAAGGGAGAATCCATCACATTAAACATAACCAAATACAAATCATCTGCATCATTTTTATCTTTCATTTCTACATCTGCAATCACATTAACTACCATATCTTTTGGATTAATTCCTAATTTGACATTTTTTATAGATTTCATATTACTCCCCCATATTTTTAATTACTTCAGCCCCACATTTCCTACACCCTCTTTGAATGAAATATTTATGACACTCCATCGGTTTATAACAATAAGTATTATTCATGATTTTTTCTTCTTCTGTTTCACATTGTTTGCAATTATACTTTCCTTCAAATTCCGGCCTATGAGCCATCGGTTTTTTACACTTAATTCTTTCCATTTCTTTCACATCCACACCAATAAAATATTCCCTGTTTGGTTATGTCAAATTCATCCCCACAATATTCACAAATCCTATTTTTGTAGTGAAAAATCATTTGGATTCCTTTAGATATTGCTTCTTTTCTACTAATTGCATTAGTATTTTCAACAATCTCCATAAATCAACATTTTGTTTTTCCTACTTAATCCTTACTATGCTCCCAATTTATCTACTTCTATTTCCAGCATGGCTGAAACCATTTCCGAGGTAGCATCATATACCTTTTCAATATCTAATGGTTCTTTACCATTATCAACTGAAAGAGTTAAATTAGCCTTTGCCCAATGGCTTCTCCCCTTAATTCTAAACTCTACAGTAGGGCCAATATTAATTTCTACTTTAGTTTTTTCTGCATTAGATGTTAAGGTGTTGAAATCTTTAATAGCATTTTGCAATCTTACTCTTGCATCACTATTTGTTTGCTTTTTAGCAATTTCTTCTTGAAGTTGGCCTAAATAAATATTTGAACCACCTTTGATTTTCAATTTGATAGAAGCATCACCCTCACCGCACACTCCAAAATTAATATTAGACTTGGGAGAAATAATGAACTTACCTGTTTTTAAATCAAAATAACCTACTTCTCCTACTGGACCTACGACATAAACTCTATGTTTATCATCTCTTTTCCACTCTCTTCCAGTATATCCTTCGGTTAGCCCTTTAATTTCCAACATAATTAAGGATAAATATTACTACCTATATAAACACTATCTTCGTATTAGGTGTTTCAATTAAGCGTAATATTCAACGCATTAACCATTTCTTTATATCTATTTCTAATAGTTACTTCAGTAACTCCTGCGGCATCGGATATTTCTCTTTGGGTTTTTTCATAACCTTTCATCTTAGAAGCAAGATATACTGATGCGGCGGCGATTCCAGTAGGACCTCTTCCAGCCGTTAAATCAACTCTTTCAGCCTCACCTAACAAAAACAAGGATTGAGCCTTAACTTCTTGAGGTAGATTTAGTATTGAGCAAAATCTTGGAATGTAGTCGGCAGGGCTTGAAGGTTGAACTGAAATCTGCAATTCTTTGGCTATTGCTCTAAAGGTTCTTCCTATTTCCTTTCTACCAGTTCTTGAAAATTTACCCACCTCATCAAGAGTTCTTGGTATTTTTCTCATCCTACAAGCGGCGTAAAGTGATGCGGCTACTACTCCTTCAATAGACCTACCTCTTACTAATTTCTTTTCTACTGCCTTTCTGTAAATGAATGCTGATTCCTCCCTCACATCTTTCGGCAAAGACATTTGAGCCGCCAATCTTTGTAATTCGCCAAGGGCTACGGCAAGATTTCTCTCAGTTGATGAAGAAACTCTTGTTCTTTGATGTTGCCTCCTCAACCTTCTAAATAGTTTGGCATTCTCCGAACCAAGGTTCGCACCTGCATAATCTGAGTTTTTCCACCCAATATCTGTTGTTAAACCTTTGTCGTGAAGTAAATTGGTTGAAGGCATACCAGCCCTATCACCATTTTCTGCGGCGGAATTATCTTGATAATTATTCCAATCAGGGCCTTCGTCAATTGATACATTGCTATATACTAATCCGCAATCAACACAGACCTCTTCACCAGTCTTGTTTAATGTTTCAAAATTCTTACTATTGCAATCGCTACACTTTTTAATTTCTTTATATATTTCATCATTAGAATTGAAGGACATTTTAATCCCCTCCCGATTTTCCTAACTTTTTTACCTATTTAAAGTTTGCGTTTATATTAAGTATGAGTAATCTCTATATTTGCAAAAATCTATCATATTAATTATTTGTTGGCCGGTAAAGTTCTCCCCATTAGGGTGAGTAGCCATAAAAGTTTGAGACAACAACATCGCATTCCTCATAATTTCATCAGGCCTTTGATACCAAATTATTTTAGCACTTTCTTTGTGATGAACAATACTAAACAAGGCATTATTAATAGTCAATGGCCTTCCAAAAAAATACGCAGAAGGTTCACTCATCAAAAGCACCATTCTGAGTAAGGTGTGGGTAATGGTCTTGGTAGGTGTATCCTCTAAGCCCCCACAGGCTAACTTGGTGAGAATCTCTACTTAATGATGATGCTACTGGAACTTTGCTCATTTCAGTAAATGAATCTCTTTGACCCCTTAACACAAGCGTTACTTTTCTTGCGTGAGGGCTATACCTATAATTAGATTTAAGTTTGAAGGCTATTTCGGTGCTACTTAATGCTTGAGTTTGAAGCATTTTTTTGACATCTTTTATCCACTTGTTTTTATTACTCATAATTAAACATCCCAATTACACCTTAATAAAGGTTTCATTGTCCTTTGAACCACATTTCCCAGTCAAAATCATCATCTTCATAATCAGCGAAATCCTTTGTAATGGGTTTTTTGTCATTGTAATCATCAAAAAAGTCATCAAAACCTTCGGGCAAAGGTTCTTCTTCTATTACGGTGAAACTTGAACCTGTAGTATTTCCCATTTCCATCATAGCCTCTAATTCATCAAGGGTGATAATTCCAGTTTCCAGCATTTCACTTAAATGGAACTCTTCGTCAGTCATTGCCATTACTGGCTTGTCTAAAAATGCTAATAAATCTTCTCCCTCTACCTCTTCTATCATTACAACTGGTTCTTTGGGAGGAGTTATTGTTGTGCTTGCCTTTTCTTTAGCCGCCGCTTCTTTAGCCCTATTCTTTTCAAATTGTTGGTCTTCAAAATCTCCCCAATTAACCTTTTCTCTCACACTTTTCTTTGGCTTCATTAGCCTATCACCATATCCATAATATCCATAAGTTGAATATTCAGGAATTGAGGGGTCCCTTTCAGTAACTAATGATTCCCAGTCTACCTTAACTAATGCATCTCTAAACTTCAAAAGATAATCTATTTCTTGATTTTCTCTTGCACTATGAGCATTATGATATCCAACTGAAAGATTTGTGCATTCGGGAATCACGCTGTCATAATTGGCCGTATCTGTAAAAGAACCTGTAGTATCAGTTCTATGATTCATTCCTAATTTTTTTGCAAGGTCTTCACCAAATGCATCTGAACAAGTTCTTGTTCCGGCTTGATGAGTAATAACGCTCCAATCATCTTTTCTATCAAATGCAATAGCCCTATCATAACCCTCAATAAGTTCCGGCGTAGTGTTGGCAATATATGATGAGCCTTGTCCACCAACTTCTTCAGCCCTATGGAATATATACAGTCCGGGAACTCCTGCTTTAATTAATTCTAACATTAGCCAAACTCCAGTTCCATCGTCACCACCCAAACATTGTCCACTATCGGTAGTGAACTTCAATTTAGATTCGGTAGGGTCAATAATCACATTTTGAATAACGCCAGTTCTATGAACTGTGTCAGTATGTGATGAAAAGATTGTTTTACTTCCTTTTCCAACTTCAATAATTAGATTCCCCTCGCCTTCACCCGATTGTCTTGGATAATGAAATCCGTCTTTATACATTCCTGCGGCTTGCATTTCAGGGGTGAATAGGTATTTATTTACCCATTCTTTTTCCATTTCCGATGATGCTGGCCTTCCATAAGTCATTATCCTTTTGAGATTTTCAATGTCTAATCTTCTCTCATAGACCGAATCCATGACGCTTTGACTAACACTCATGAATCTTTATTAATGTTTTTAATACTTAAAGATACCGATTAAGCCCATTTGTTTTTCCAATCCTCAGGAAAATCTAAACTTTTCTTTATTTTCTTTGTAGAATTGATGTTATCCAGTCTCGTATAATTTTGAACATCTAATAAAATGTCAAAGAATGATGAAAGTAAATTGAAATCTTTGAGAATTTCTGTAGAATTTACTGGGCTATAATTATTACCTCTAAAGCCATATACAACTTCCATAACTATTTTTTCCCACGATTTCTTTTCATTTTCTTTCAATTCTTTTTGAGTTACAATTAAGGCTTTATTGTGGGCTAACAAGGCTTCAACCTCAAAATTATAACCTTCTGATATCATAGTAGATTGAACCCACAAGTTTAAAGATTCATAAGCCCACAAATCTTCGGAGTGTATAATTTGATAATTCGCTCCATTCCAATATGCGATACCACAAACTATTGCCTTTTCCATGTGTTTAGGGGAATATGCTATAATGGGATTTAACTCAACTGTTTGCCAATTTTCTAAACCATCATCTTTTATAAGATATCTTAACAAGTCTTCACCACCGCACGATTCAATAAGATTATCTAATTCCACTTTTATTTGCATAACTTATCCTCTCACTACTACCTTATTAAATATTTCAACTACTTAATTCTATTCCCACATAATTGATTTAACACCTATGCTATCTTCCTTCATTAATAAATTAGAAGCGTTTGAAAATGCTTTATCTTTCATTCTTTTTACATCTCCATTGGTATGAATAAAACATAACTGAACTTTAACTCCTTCTCTATGTTGCACCATTACTGATTTAAAATCTTTTAATAGCATCCAATAAAATCCGTTTTGATAATAAACTCCTTGGACAAATACTTCTCTCACCGTAGGAATTTCAATTTTAGGCTCTAAAAGTTCTTCTATAATTAAATCCTCTCTTAAATCGGCTCTACATTTTGTGCAATATGCATAAACTTCACCATTTTTATCAGTCTTATATTTTAACCTAAATTCCAAATCCGATATTTCTAAAGACCATTTTGGTGTAACTTTACCATGCCTAAACTCATGTGTTTCACTACAATTGGGGCAATATGGTAGAGTAGCAACTGCGGTTTGTGATGAACCTTTTTGGAATTGATAATAGGGCTTTTCTTTTTCAATGTCGTGGACTTCTAAACCTTTACATCCTTGATTAAATTTAATATGGGCAATTTCAAAATCTGTCATTCCCTTCAACCCAATTTACAAAATCAGTAGTTCTCATATGTTGCTCTACAATTTGTGATTGGTCATGATATGATATCTTTACCTTCTTAAACCTTTGGAGAAATAAAACTATTAAAAGGATAATTATTAATAATGACAAAAATAATAATAATATCATTATTTCACACATCCGACACTAAACTGGATATGGCAATAATAACTCCTGCACCGATTGAAGTTGCAATTGCATATTTAAGATATAATGGATTGATAGGTTCAACACCATTATCATTATTTCCTCCATTGTTTTCTTCACCATCACCATTAGTTTCTTTAGGAGGTTCAATATAAATAGTTTTCTTAGAAGTGTTTTTAGGTTTGGTGCATTGCTCACCCCACTCATCTGTTTCAAATGTAAAACTATATCTTCCATATGTATTTATAGGAATTACTATATCAGCGATACCGGATACTTTATATTCATTTTGTGCTAATATTTTGTTTCCTGCACCATAAATTATTAAAGAAACTTTGATTTTATGTTTGGCAGGTTCTTTTGCTAATTTCCAATTTCCAGTGCAAGTTCCACCCTCAGTAGTTTCAGGATTTAACCTTACAAATAAATTAGTCGTATAAAGAGGTGTTTTAATTTTGATTGGATTTTTTACTTCTGTAGATGGTAGGTAAATTCCCAGTTCCCAATTTTGCTTAGTTCCACAAGTTGTTTCGCAACCATCACTACCAAATCCGTAGTTGTATATAGGATTTCCTTTTAAAGTTCCTGAACCAATAATTTTATAATCTTTAGCCGCCATTTCATGCACCACCTAATGAAGAAATTAATAAAAATAAACCACCCAAAGATAATCCTATTAAAGCCTTTTCTTTAGTTAATTCAAAGGGTGAGGCTTGAACATCTTTTTTTAATTCTTCTTTGTTTTCTAAGTTTCCGAAAGGGTCGTTATTAGGATTATTTATTAATATGGAATAGGTGTGAGCAAAACCTCCTTTAGGAAATGAGCAACCATATTTGTTTGTTCCTACGGCAGTTTGGGTTAAATGTTTATAAGTCATATTAGCCATTTCTGCGGCGAATTGAGCATTAAAGGCTACTGCCGCCAAAGCACATCCAACACCTGCCGTAGCCCCACAAACTGTCAAACCTACAATAATTTCAACTGCAAAGAATACCCATGAAGCAACATCAATAGCATTTTCCCAAGCCCTACTTGCATCGGAACTTCTTGCATCTTCATTGTATCCATACATTAAATTAAATGTTAAAGGTCCTGAAGGGATATTAGAGGGGATAGTAAAGTTCCCTTTATAGATTCCTTCGGAAGATGTTTTATGTAATTGACTGGCATAAGTAACAAATAATCTTTGTGGATTTACCTTTTGACTTAATTGTTCAATAAAAATCTTATTGCTTTTTTCCCAAATCGCTAATTGTTGTTTAGATGCATTAGCATATAAATTATTAATTACAGGTATTAAATAACTCCAATTTAAAGATGTTAAAGAAACTGAAAACTCATCGGCATCGGCTTTAGCCTTATTTGCTCCAGTAAATACTTCATATTCTAAAACATCACCGGGTTCAGCACTATTAAAAGATAATTGACCTTTAACAGTAATTGGATTTTCTAACCCACCATCAGTTTTTTTCAATTTTGCTAAAGATTTAAAGGCAGTTTTACAAGTAAGAGAGCCTCCAGCCCATTTGGTAGATTGATATTTACCTGCACCTGTTATCATCCATGAAGGCATATCTAAGCCTCCACAACTACCTTTTCCTTTTTCTTACCTACTCCTAAAAATGAGGCTAAGGATAACAACCCCACTCCTGCAAGACCAATTCCCAATAGGGTTTGATTTCTTGCACCATCGGTTTCACATTTTTCCTTTTCTTCACCTTCTTTATTATCGCAATTTCCGAAAAAATTATTAATTGTTTCAGTAAGGCCATCGGAAACCGCACCGAAGGTTGAAAGAATTTGATATGCCAATCCACCCACTACGGCAAATACTCCAAGATTAAAAGTAGTTTTTGCACCCGGAATAGGTATTTGGAAACTTTGTTTGGCTATATCTACATTTCTTGTTGATTTAACTGCCGATAAAATGTTATTGTCAATTACTTCCCAAGAATCATCCCATTTTGAATAAGTATTATTTTTAGTAGAGATTAATTTACCATCCGGGCCTCTCGCCCTTTTACCCGCAGGTAATGATATGCTACCAGTATTATTAATTTTAGCACCTTTAATTGCATCTGCTACTTCATCTATTGACTTGCCAGCACCCAATAATACTTCATCACCTGATTTAGCAAATAATTTAAAACCACTTAATAAACCCATTTAATCACCACCAATTATCTATGAAAGAATGATGAGATTGCTTTAAATGACTTGTTTCAGCCGCATAATTCTCTTTCTTTTGTTCAGCCTCATAAACTCCAAACTCTTTTAAATTAGTCATTGAGCAAGTTTTAGGGAATATGGTGAATGCTCTTTGTTTATCTTTAGTTAAATCTATTTTTCCTGAGAAAGGAACTCCGCATTCATGAAATATTTTCGCTTTAATAGTAAATCCTAAAGGTTCTACTATGGTCAAATTAGCAGTATTAAAAGAGAATCTTTGCCAAGAATATTGTCTTTTTCCCTTTCCTTCACCATCACAATTATAAGTCTTACCTTCTCCCGACTTACATTTATTGTCTACTAAACCTGTTGGAAGTGAATTGTTAGCAACTGCACCATTTAAGGCAGAACCCCAACTCTTTAAAGTCACAGTTGCACCGCCTCCATAATCTTCGGCATACTCATCCCAAACACCTAATTTGAATCCAAGTTCTTCACCATATGCACTACTGGCTGAACCCCACCTATGCCAATAATTTTTACTGCCATCTGTTTCATAATATCTTTTACCAACATAAACATTAACTGTTTCTCCAACAATATAATACTCTTTATCAGTATATATGAATACTTGGAGTTGATTAACATCGCAAGCCCTACTTCCATTTTTATTTAATTCTAAAACTTTTTGAGTAGAATCTTTTTGCCTAATTCCTTTAGAATTATACAAATCATTACAATTCTTTCTTAGAATCTTAATTAATTCTTGTTTTTTAGCCTCTTCCTCTTTTCTTTTTTGCTCATTTAAATCTTCAACATAATCTTGTTGGTCTTGTTCATCAGCAAAAACACATGAGCCATCATCCTCAGTAGCCGCATCATTATAATTAGTAGAATCAGGATTCATACAACCCTTAATAACAGTTGTAGTTCCGCCATTTCCATTACCATTACCTCCACCATCTGCTGAGGCAGTTCCAGTAAGTGCGATAACTGCACCCCCAATCATTAAAGCCCCAATAGCGACACCAATAATTCTCATAGGATTAAGATTCTAATCCGACTATTTAAAGGTTGCTTTACTCGCTCCAAGCAATTAATCCTCTATTTTCAACCTTGTATTCAGGAGTAATATAAGTTGTATCATAATCTTTAGCAATTTTACTTTGGCAATCAATATCCCAATCATGTATAATCTTGGCAATATCAATTACTGAAAGATTATCATGCTTCCTTAAATCTCTCATGTTTTTTACACTTAAAGGCCATACAATTTGACCAGTTTTAGGGTGAATTGAATATGGGCATCTAATAATTCCTTGTCTAAAGTTTGGCGACCTGTCTTCATTATCATATGAAATACCTGCAAGACTACAAATTTCAACTACTTTATCAGCATATAATCTTCCAATCTTTTTCAAAGGGTCTGCATGGTCGGCAAAATCCGCTAACTTAAAACCAACTAACTTTTCGGAATCTTCTCTACCTAAATGAATGTGGAATCCTTTAGAGCCACTGAAAACGATAAATGGGGTGTAGCCTTGTTTTGATAAGTATCTTGAAACTTTGTCGGCTTTGTGAAACGATTTAAGAGGGTTGAGAGGGCTATCAAAATCAAAAACCAATGTTTTAGAAACCCATATATCTTCCCACTTTACACCTCTTAATTCGCAATCCTTCGGAATTAAATATTCTTTCCAAACCTTAGCATAATCTTGTCTTGAAAACGACTTAGCCCTTAGTGCAGGAGGTTCAATATCCATAGCATCCCAGTTAATAATATTTGAACCAATGAATACTCCTAATGAATTGAAATCCCTATTTAGGGCTTTAGTCCAGTAATCAACTGAATGTGCGCTGGTGACTTTAGCCCTTCTTGCCCAAAAAGGCTTATCTCCACTATTGGGAAATTGCGCCCAAATCACCTCTCTACCCTCCATGACTTTACTCAAGCCACTTTGAACTGCGTGATTAGAATACCACCTCATAGTAAAAAATAGAATTAATACCTATATAATCTTTAAGTAGTTGAATCAACAAAGAATAATATACTGAGGTGGAAAATAATGGATAGAGGGAAAAAAGCATTGTTTTATAAATTCACCGAAGAGAATATGCAATCTATTGTAGAAGGTATTATAATAATAAGAGATGAACTTTGGAAATACAAGAACAGGGGGATGAACCAAGTAAAGATTGAATTAAAACAAATTCCCGATTGGAATTGGATGAAAAAAAATCAATATTATTTGGTGACAAATTTATCAGTTTTTTTCTTGATTAATAGATTTGAAAGTGAAACTCAATTTTGGTATTATGAAGTAGGAAGTTATTCTAATGCGGTAACTATGGGAAGGCTGAGAGATGAAAATGAGATTGAGTCTAATGTGACAAAACTTATTAAAAGGAATAATAGTAAAGGTGTGTGGGAACTAAGATATACAGATGATTCTCAAAGATGGGTTAAAGGACCCATTATTCCAATAATTAATAAACAACAAAAATTCATGAATTGGCTTATTAATCCCTTGGAGGAATAAATATGGAAGATAATATTGCCGAAGCCGACAAAGAGGTAGAAAAATTTAGTAATTGGCTTAATAATAATGGTGGTATTAAATCATTTGATTTAAAAGGATGGGTTGAAAGAGGAATTATTGAACAGGTAGAAAATGTTAGCGAAATAAGTCCTTTAGGAATGTATTTGGCTTTAGACTCTAAAAACAAAAAATTAGAAACGAGTTATTTATGTCAATATAATAAAAAAGGATTTAAAGGTCAAACGGGTTCTTATGTTGGATTTCAAGAAGGTGATAATAACCACAGGTGGGTTAAATTCAACACTATCAGTTATCTTTCAATGAAAGACTTTTTGAAAGACTTTTCTTATGATACAACCTACGAAAATTTTACAGGATGGAAACAAAGGATATTTTATAAAATAAATAACTTCAAAAAAATAAAACACACATTTATGAATTGGAATGGCAACCCTTTTTATCAAAGCAAGCCCTAATAAAGTGGAGAATAAAAATAAGGAATTATTTATAGAAAAAGATTGGGATGATTTTTTTAGTGCGGAGTAAATAAAACTTGGATTAATTATTCTTTGTTCATTAACATTCCGAGACCAACTGCTGAAGCAATAACGACAACTTGGAAAAGAGCCATACCAGCACCAAGTCCGAAACCGAACTTAACTGAAGAAGGCATTTCAGCGTCATAATACTCAGCACCAAACCATTCTGATTCTTCTTGTGAGGATAGCATAATAATAAATCTCCTAAACGACTATTTAAAGGTTATCTTTATATCTCAAAAAGAATATATTAAATAGTGATGATAGAAAGGACAATAACTAAAAAACCACCACAAATGCTTAAAGAGGCAAAACTCTTAATAGATAAGTGGGATTTTAGTAATAATAATCCATTAAAGAGTGAATCATTAAAGAGAGCATATGATATAGCAGAACCTGTTTTCTATTATGAATTTTTAAAATTGCTGGATACTTTGGAAATAGGTGAATCATTACCTCCAAAATACTTTGCAGTATATACTAAAGGTGGTAGTCACCACTTATTTACGAATTTTAAATTAAAAGACCCTATTGATGGCTATTTATATTCATACAATATTATTGATTTAGAGAGAACTCATGATGGTGTGGGATGGCTGAAAAAATTAAATTTTGGTCTTAGATTTCATAATGGTGGCAGACCCGGTAGAGAATCTGATTTTTATAAGTTTTTTGTTTTGAAAGATAGGCATAATTTCCTTAATTGGTCTAAAAATCCCTTTTGATACCTTTTGCGTCTAAAGATACCTTTTGCGTCTAAAATCCCTTAATCAAGATACTGAGAACAATAAATACCATTGCCGTCAAAACAGAATACCAAAAGCGTCAATTAACTAAAGGCAATGCCACAAAGCATAATATACCATAAGCGTCAAAAATATACCAATTGCGTCAATCTAAATCACCCTTCTAAGAGTCGGCGGAGCCGGGAAGCCCCCGAATGGTGATTA
>JAAHTH010000182.1_pt1 | contig 33458 bp, 6 predicted proteins | sample 6116091 | NCBI WGS metagenome assembly JAAHTH01 (sample SAMN13939990, study PRJNA603662) | sponge metagenome | isolation source: marine sponge | host: Mycale hentscheli | place: New Zealand | collected 2006
ATTGAGCATGTAAGTTTATTCAGTCAGTTTCTTATTATGATGAGTTTTAACAAAGAGAAGAACCTTTTCAAAGGGATCTCAAACGTTGTTGAAGCTACCAGTAAAGAAGAAGACATACACGGAAACTTTGGTGTTGAGTTGATCAATATCATTAAGAAAGAGAATCCGGAGTGGTTTGATGCAGAATTTGAGGAATTAGTTTACTCTGCGTGTAAGAAAGCTTATGCTGCAGAAACCGAAATCTTAGATTGGATATTTGAAAAAGGTGAGTTAGACTTTTTATCCAAGGAAACAATAAGTAATTTTATTGCAAATAGATTTAATAACTCTTTAAGTAAAATTGGTATGGACGGATTATTTATCGTTGACCAAGATCTCTTAGAAAACACACGGTGGTTTGATGTAGAGTGCACTGCAACCAAAGAAGGCGACTTCTTCTACAAAAAACAAATTGATTATAACAAAAAAAGCAAGAGTATAACACATGCAGATTTATTCTAATATGAAATACCCTAAATATTATTGGCTCAATGATGAGTCCCGCCTCTTTCTTTCAAGAGGATATATCAGTGAAACACCTGAACAAAGAATTAAAAGTATAGCAATCACTGCCCAGAAGTATCTGGGAATTGATGGATTTGCTGAGAAGTTTGAAGACTATATGGCCCGCGGCTTTTATAGTCTTTCAACTCCTGTTTGGATCAACTTTGGTAAGCAGAAAGGTTTACCGATTAGTTGCTATGGATCTAATGTAGATGATTCATTAGATAGCATATTAAACGCAGGACGTGAGATTGGAATGATGTCAAAGTATGGCGGAGGGACAAGTGTTTACTTAGGTAACCTTAGACCTCGCGGTACAGAGATCTCAACAGGAGGTCATGCCGATGGCCCCGTGCATTACGCAAAAATTTATGACACAGTTGTGGACGTTTGCAAACAATCAGAAGCAAGGCGTGGAGCATGTGCTGCTTGGCTACCAATTGAACACCCGGATATAATGGACTTTCTAGACATTGGTTCTGAAGGTAACCCCATCCAAAATCTACAGTACGGTGTAAGTGCCGGTGATGAATGGATGAAAGAGATGGAAGCTGGGGACCAGGAGAAACGTAAAGTTTGGGCCAAGGTTATTCAGAGACGTTCTGAGTTTGGATTTCCCTATCTTATGTTCCGGAACAATAGTAATGATAATACCTCTCCTTATAAAGATTTGGGCATGGAGATTACCGCATCTAATCTTTGTTCGGAGATACAGCTGCCAACTGATAGCTACAATTCATTTGTATGTTGTCTTGGATCGTTGAATCTGTTGCATTGGGATGAGATCGAAAGAACAGACGCAATTGAAACGTATGTTATGTTCTTAAATGCCGTGATGGATGAGTTTATATCTAAAGCTCGTACACTACCGGGTATGAAGAGAGCGTATAACTTTGCTAAGGAACATAGAGCTATTGGTCTAGGCGTACTCGGATATCATTCGTTATTGCAATCTAAGTTGCTTGAGTTTGATTCGTTGCAGACTAAAGGTTTGAATGAGCATATGTTTAAGTTAATAAAAACTAAAGCGGAAGCGGCCTCTGAATGGTTGCATGATAACTTCGGTTATAAATCTATTCGTAAAGGTTATGCTAATACAACTCTGCTAGCTATAGCTCCAACTAAGTCTAGTTCATTTATACACGGTGCCGTGAGCATGGGTATAGAGCCTATAAAGTCTAACTACTTTATTAAGGATCTTGCCAAGTCTAAGACTATATATCAGAATCCTTTCTTAAAGGAGGAGTTGCAAAAGTATGGTTTAGATACTCCGGAAACTTGGGATAGTATTTTAAAGAAGGATGGATCAGTTCAGCATCTTGACTTTCCTACTAAAGCTGTGTTTAAGTCCTTTGCGGAGATTACTCCAAAAGAACTTGTTCTACAAGCAGCTCAAAGACAGAAATATATTGACCAATCTCAGTCATTAAACCTAATGATTGATCCAAGCATCCCTGCAAAAGATATAAATCAATTATATCTATATGCATGGAAAGAAGGTGTGAAAACTTTGTACTATCAATTTAGTCAAAGCTCAGCTCAAGCTTTCTCTAGGAACATTCTTGAATGTTCATCTTGTGAAGGTTAGCCGGGTGTTACACCGGTAAAAGTGGAGGACGTAAAGCCGTGCAGGTTGAAGCCCTGGACTCCGCTTTTTTTGGTTCCGTAGCTCAGCTGGATAGAGCATCTGCCTTCTAAGCAGACGGTCTCAGGTTCGAATCCTGACGGAATCACTAGCTATATATGTAATTTGTAAATTTTGACATTTACAGCAGAGGGGATGAGAGTCCCCTCTATTACTTTATATAGAAGTTTTTCATATCAAGATAGTTCTGCCACTTTTTAATTGAATATAAAACAGGTACTGCATCTTGCCATTCCTTTTTTAGTTTCCAAGTTCCTGCTCTACTACCTCTTTGATAAACAACATCTTTATTTTTATAAAATTCTTTGTTGCTTTGCGTTATAGCATAATAAGGTGTCTCAACAGTTGACCATAATGCCTGACCAAGTTCACCCATAGTTCTAGATGATGCTATAGGAGATTTAATCATTTGATATTGTTGATCTGATCCCAATAAAGGAACGAATAAAATTAGTTCTTTAAAGGATCTATCTGCTTGGTATATTGCTATATTCTTAAATCTTTTGAGTATTTCATTATCATCATCATCGTCTGCAAAAGATGACATTAATATTTCTTTCATTACAAAAGTTAACATCATTATTCCTATTTCACCCATAGTTCTATAGAATCCAAACAATTGATTTCTAGCAACGTCTTTGTTTTTTTCATATGAACCGTCAAACTTTTGAATATAACCTTGCTCCTCCATAAAGTTTTCACCATAGTCCCTAAACTTCATATCTCCTTTTGCTATTTGACCAAAGGCATAACCCATAAACTTCCACCAAGATCTATATCGGCCTTCCATCCATCCTAAGTTTTCATCAAAATATTGTTGCTGAAATCTAGCTCTAATTGCAGGAGCAACCCATTTATGAAACTGAGCTGCTAGTTTACCTACAGTACTAGATTGAAGAACCATTCTATCTTCTGCTGCATAGTTACCGTGAATCTGTTTATTTACTTCCCGTATTTTATTTCTGAAATCATATCTAAAATCAACATTATATTCACCTACTTCTACAATCTGTTGTGATTTTCCGTCTTCACTTAGATTTTCAGGATCATATTTTACTATAGTTTTAAATCCTTCTTTTAGTTTAGGCATTTTAGTTTCAGCATCAAAATCATGAGCATCATAAAGAGATAAAATTTCACCAGTATCATCATTTCTGATAAATGTATCCATTAACATAGCTATACCAACTTTAGTTTGAACATTCCATTCTGCCGCATCTTGCATAACGTAACCCCATTCTGTAGCTTTAGTTAACCATGATTTATTAATTGATTCCATATCGGAGCCAGTCTCTCGTATATCTGCATCTTTATCCATCATTCTGAATAAAGACACAAAAGATTCATACTTACTAGATGGTAATGTAGGATCATAATCAGTTGCATTCATTGGTTTCTTTGCCGCTGATGCTAATCTGTGGATCATATCCGGCACAGCTCTTTTATTATATTCCATACTTGCTCTAGCAAAAGCTTTTGCGCTGTAGAATCTACCACCTATTGCTTCAATATTATCATTTAATCTACCAAGAACATAGTTGTTAAAGTTACCAAATGGGTTAAATGCAACATATGATAATGATGACCACTTTATTAAACCGTCCGCAAGCTTTTCTCCAAAGCCTTTAGTTAGTTGATCATTATCATAATAAACCATATTCATCCACTTCTTGGCTCTTTTAAGGATGTTAGAGTCTGTTCCTTTTACAGAACCTCTTTGCTCAAATCCAAGTTTAGTTTTAATACCAGTAGTTATCCTGCTATCTTGAGGTTGATATTCTCTTTTTTCTATGACTTTAAGCATTGCTTTCATTGTATCTTCTACAGTAGACATTGTATCATAATGCTCTGCCATAGTAAGAAACTTCAATAATCCAGAAGCCATGTCTTTATTAAGTTCACCTTTAGAAGGTTTATTTTCCAATGAGGCTCTTTTACCTTGAAGTAACGCAAGCCTATCTTTATATTCTACTTTGCTTATTTTATCATCAGTCATTTCTTGTTCTAATGATTCAATTTGCTCATCAATGTCCGCCAATTGCTTATCTGTGGCAGGAACCCCTGTATAAAAAATAGGCAAGCTATCTATTAAATTTCCATTTTCGTCAACAAATATTGATCTTTGTTGAGCTGTAGTTCTAAATAAATTCTTAATTCCTTTAGATGTTTTTGCAAACATATTTGTAAAGAAAGCACCTTTATCTTTAATGCTGCCTATTATATTTGCTCTAATTAAAGGTACTCTTCCTAGCATTTGATCTCTCTGTGCTTTTGGTAATTTTCGCAAAAGATCATTTTCAAATACATCTCTAAAAAAGTCATAGAACTCTTTTTGAGCTAGACCCAGTGCTGATTTATTTTCTTGAATTGCTACAAACTTTTCACTACGCATATCTTTACCAGACCTACTTACCAACCTTCTTTTTCTATATTCAGGTTTAACTGTATCAAATATTTGATCTTTTAATATAGCTCCTGTTGGGTTTCCATTTTTATCATTTTTCATGATAGTTTTACCTTCTACATCAACACCTGTAGTATAGTATTTTGCTTTAAATCTATAGTATGCATCATCAGAAATATCCGTTCTTCTTTTCCAAAATCCGTTTCTACCTACAGCTACAAAATACATATACTTTTTTCTTTCTTGTTTAAAACCATCAGTATAGTAATGATACTCTCCATCAATAGGTTGATTACCAGAGCCAATAGTTTCAGCATTAAAAAAGTCTCCAAATTTTCTTCTCTTTAGAGCAAGGTCTATATTATAATCTATGTCTTCTTGAGAAGCTGTTTCTAAGTTTGTAACATCTCTATATTGATAGGGTTGACCATTTTCATCATATAACTGAGATCTCAATTCCTCAAGCATATCGTAGTATATTTGTCCTATTTCTTGAACATATCTACCGGTAAATTCACCATTATCATCCATTTCTAACATGAAATCAAACATCTTTTGCGGATCCTTGTCAGATGAAAGCTTTTGAATTTTTGAAGCAAGATTTCTAATTGTAGATTCTCTTGCTTGAATTTTATCAAGAAGTTCCTGCTTTTTAGCTTTATAAATTTTATCCATTAAAGCTAACAATGTATCTGGGGAAGTTGCTAAATCTTTAGTTTGCAATTCTACAATTCCTATATCTCTACCAAACTGCATAAGATGATCTAATTCTTCTTCACTAAAGTTTTGATTAGATCTTGTTTTTACTATATTTCTTACATAGCTTGTAACCGCTTTATCAATAACACCTTCATTGGATTTTGTACCAACTAAATCATTTGCTTTAGCTTGAAGAGTAAAAGCAAGTCTTCTTTGTGTAGCGTTTAAAGGTTTTGAGTCAACAACTGAATATAAACCTTCAAATGTAGCAAGATAATTATCAAAATTTAAAGCATATCTAATGTATTCTGGTTTACCAAAGTTCTTGGGATTTTCCATATAATCTTTAAAATAATCCATTTGCTTTATAGCATCTCTAAGTAAGGATGAATATGTAGCAACTTTTGTTTTTGGATCTAAACTCATAGCTAATGTTATAGCGTTTATAGAGTTATTTATACTTTCTTTTAATTGAGATACAGATTTATGTCTACCTAAGAAAACATTATTTTTAAGCATTTCTAAAGCTTCTAATTTTCTTACTAAGCCTACTCTATAATCTTCCAAAGCCTGTGTTATAACCTTATATTCAGGATCTACTTTTTGATCTTGAGGTTGAGCTTCTTTAGCATTTAGTGTTGTATCTGCTTTACTTTCGGGACTTTTGCTTGAGGCTTGCTCTATTTTTCTTTTTGCTTGTGCATCTACACTTAATGGTACAATAGCATCAATGTATGGTAGATTTTGAGATTCCGGATGGTTTACCCATTGCTCAGTCTTAAATGTACCTTCAAATTTTTGATCTTTACCTTTACCAGTTATATCAATCTGCACATGAATTGTTGAAGCATTGCCATCTTGAGTGTTCATAGTATAACCCATATTCTCAAGCATTCTTCTATACAAATTAACCTGCAAATTATGCTGTTGTTCTTTGCTTAGTTCTTCAGCAATACCTGCTTTTTTAAGCATACTGTCTTCTCCAATTTTATATTTTGAATGACGGTATGATTTTTTACCTTTATATAAATCGTTGATACTTGTTTTAGAAGTTTTTAAATCTACAATTTTTAAACTACCGTTTGGCGCTACTAGCAATAAATCAATTGACCCAGCTAATTTTGTACTTTTATCAAATACAACTACTTGAGGTATAGCAATACTACCATCTTGAGTTAATAGAGCTAAATTTGCTTGCATAGCTGCATATGCATTTCCAAATTGCTGTTCATTTAAAATTTTCATTTCTGAAGCTATATCTGAAATAGACTTATCTGTAGCAAGGCCATCTAATATTGTATCAAAATCATTTCCTAAATCTAAGTTCAACTGAAAATCTTCTTGTGCTGTTTCAGACATTTTTCCTTTTATAGCTTCTGTTGTACTTGTCCATACTGTAGCTGAATCATTTAAATCTTGATACGTATGAGTTGCTTCATCTAAAACTAAAATAGGATCTCCATCTTTAAGTGTTGATGCGGCAAGATTTCCAACTTCTTTTGGAGAATGCATTGCTCCATGAAATAAGTTTTCTATTATTTCTTTTTGAGCTTGATTAGATTGTCGTATAGCATAATCATATGCTTCTTGTTTACCTGGTGTAAGATTATATCTTACTTTATTATTATCAGTCTTTAGATCAACATTAAATGATATATCGCTTGTATTTAAAAACTTTGCTATATCAGATAAAGTTGCATTATCTGGAATTATGTCTGGTGTCAACTTTGTTATTCTTCTAACTTCTTCATTTGCAAGTTGTTCATTATTTATAACATCATCAGTTGCGGATTCTCTTCTTTCTTGCTCAAGCAGTGCAGCATCACCTCTAAAGTAGTTTAAGTTTCTACCCGTAAAAACTTCACCTAAACTTTGAACAATAGAAAAAAACCAATCTACAAATTCCTTTATTCTATCTTTAAATGTTTTAGTTGTTTGCGTTTTAAACTCTTTATCAAAGTATCTAGATAAAGCTTGAGTTACTAATTCTAATTTTCTATCTGTTTCTGTAAATCCTCTTTCATCTGTATATGCTTCTACAATCTCTTGGTTTAATTCTGCAAAATTTAATTTTGCTTCCTCTAATAAAGAATTAAAAAGCTCAGGATTAGAAGCTGCAAATGAATCAACAAAAGGATGTAAAACTTCTTCAATTGCAATTTGATCAGTTACTCGTTCTTTTATAAGATATGCTGTACCATTAACGTAAAAAGATCTGACATCTTTAAATTCTTTAATATTACTCTTTTGATCTTTAGGTAATTTATCATAAATCTTTTTAGCCTCCCTTTTACCGAGAACTTTGATTTCAACAGAAGGAAACAATCTACTCAAATGTTCTATTAACTCCGTAGTATGATTAGTACCAAATGATCTAGATTCAGGTAATATATCTCTCTGTGTTAGAACTGTAGGCTCAAGCTTTATAGATAAGCCTTTTCCTATCATTTTTTTACTAAATATATCAAGAGGTATATTATTAGATATTAAATAACCTTGTATTCTATCATAGTTAAACTTTCTTATTCCGGGATTATATACCCTATCTTTTGATGATACTACATACCAATTATCACCAAGCTTACTTATCATTCCCTTTTGTCTCATGTTTTCATAAAGAGCATCAACAAAAGACTTTCTTTTTAAGTTAAAGGCTGTTTTACTTTGTTTTTCAAATTTCAATGCTTCTTCCACTGAGGGTATAGCATCCGAATTATTTACATCCTGCCATGCAGAGATTAATGAATTTGCAACTATTGGAGAGCCAACAGCTTTAGCCACAACTTTAAATTCATCCAAACTTCTATTTATACATCTAACTGCCATAATTAACCATTAAAACATTTATTAATTTCTTCTTTAAATTGTTCAAAGCTGGTATAAGCATTTGCTCTTTTAGCTTCTTTTTGTAAATCTGCAAGTGATGATATATCAAAAGTTCTTAATGTTCTTTTTTGAGGTATGCTCAAACTTTCCCAGAACTCTGCAACTTGCTCATCCATACTAACTTTAAACTTACTTTCATCTTTTTGTATTGAAGCATTTAAATCTAATTCACCTTCTATTTCCCCATCTTCTGGTAACTCCATAGAAGAACTTTGCGGGTCTGTGTCTTCAGATCCCGGAAGTACAAACTCACCTTCAACCTCACCATCAGCAGGTAAATCTACATTTTTGATATCTGTTTGTTTTTGACCATTTAAAGTTACATTATTTCCATCAAAACCTATCTCAGTTTGAGGATTATCTTTTAGATCCTCTGCATTTTTTTTAGATTTAATAGAATCATATTTATCCATTATCATGATAGCTCCTGGTGTAGTAAGAAAAAATTCAAATGTTCCTTTAGGCCCTTTTCTAAAACCTAATGTTTGATTTATCTCATCGTATTTAGCTTTTAGTTCAGCATCTAATTTAGGATTTTCCCCAGGAACATATAAGCTTGATACAGCAGCTCTTGCTTCAGCTGCAGCTCTCTTATTCTGTTTAGACATATCAGACTCTTCTATTGGGTTTGCATCTCTAATTATTTTTCTTACTTCCTTATTACTTTTTAAATCTCCAAAAATATAACCCCCTGCAAATTGAGCTGTGGATCCTTTTACATCTACTTCTACATATTGCGCATATGATCCTGAAACTAAAGGACCCGTATACATATCATGCATATTTTGTCTTTTCTTTGATCCAATCACCCTTTTTAACTTGAAGTATTTCCAGTTATCTCCTACTTTAGTTCTTATTGCTGCAGGAAAAATTACTTCATTTTGTACATACCCATTTGTTTCTACCTTTGTTGTACCAAAACCTTTGCTAGAAACTAACCCTATATTTTTGTCAAAAGCTTCTCTTGGTTTTCCTTTAAGTGTTTTTACAGAACTTGTTTTCATACTACCTTCAAATGTAGTAGATCTGCCATAGACACCTTTCAATAAATCAATTGTAAGGACTCCTTTATTACCTTCCATACTAATATTAATTGGAGCTTTTAAAGCATTAGTATTTAGCGTATCTTCTTTTACTTCTTCTTTTGTTTTGTACCCAGCAATGTTATAATCAAAATACTCATCCATTAATGTAACTAGCTCATCATATAATTCTGGACTATTATCTTGTAAACCTTTTATTACTTCTGCTGGTATACTTGAAGGCAAAAATACACTATTAAACATTCCTCTTTGAGAAGCTATTGCTTTAACTTGTTCTCTTAGAGCTTTCTTAGCTTGATCTACTTCAAATGGAGAATAATAATTTGTCTCTATATTTGCATCACCTTTCTTTATTATCAATCTAAATGCATTAGGTTGATCTCTTACAATCTTACTATCAGATGATCCTACACCAGCTTCATTATCAAATATTATAAACATATCATTTGGTCTACTGGCTACCTGAGTTTGTGTAAAGCTTTTATTAGCGATTATAGTATTAGCTTTAGGATTATATAAAGGTATTCCATTATGCGTACTTAGCATATATGAAGTTTTAGCACTCAAGAAATAGTTTGTTACCAGTTCTTCAAAGAAATCTTCATATGTCGTACCCATTACACTTTCAAAGAAAGCGCCATCTCCCCTTTTAAAGGCTTCTTTTATTGTTGAAGCATTTTCTAAATACTTACCTAAAGCGGGAGGTGATATTGCAGAAAGTAATGTTTTATACGCAGGCTGCAATCCATCTTTTACCATTAAGTAATTCATGATATCCATAGCTAAATATCTAGTCTTGGGATCTAAGAATAACTCTTTAAATCCATTTTGAAGATCTACTTTATCACTATCCTTTATTCTTGTTAATGTATTTGAACCTGCAATATATGTACCTGTTTTATTTCCTTCAGCTAACGCATCTTCCAATCTAATAAAATCATCTAAAAAGAAGTTAAACTTTCCATTTTGTAATTCTCTAGCTTTTTCAACTATAGCTACAATATTTATATTCTTATTATCACTTGGATATATAATATCATTAGTTAAAGTTGCACCTGCTTGAGGATCAGTTAACGATAAATGATGCATATAACTTTTTATTGTCACAATAGATAGAATATCTCTAGTAATACCTCTTTTAACATCAGGATCTATATAACGCATGACTTGATTTTTTACATCATAAAAGCTAGAATTATAAAGTAAGGTTGGCATAAACTTACTATAGCCACCTTTAGATCTAGATAAAAATATTTCAGGTAATAATTCATTATAGAATTCTTCAAATATACTTAAAGAGGTTGATTGCCATGTATTGCTTCTAAATAAAGGTCGTACATCCATTAATGGCAATTCTTCAAATCTCAAATTTTTCCATTCAGCATCTGGAATATTTAAACCTAATTTTTCTATTGATATAGCAGTTTCATCCATTGATGCAATATTCTGACCATATCCACTTGTTAAGTCCATTAAAGCACCCATTTCCTTAGTAAATCCCGATATCTCAAGAGCATTAAGAAACTGAGCTAAAGCATCATATTGCATTACAGCCTCTTCAAGAGTAATCGCCTCATTACCCTCTTCTGCTGCACTTGCTCTTTCTCTAATTAAGTCAGTGGCATCATTAAATTTAAGAATAGGATCTTTAATCAGTTCTTTGAGTGTCTCTTGATTTACATCAGTCGTGCCTACTAGACTTGTTCCCCTTTCTCCACCTAAGTCTTTTATTACTCCATAGAGTAATCTCATTTGAGTTTCAATGAATTTTTTTGTACCTATAAATTCAGGATTCGTTTTTTCTAAGAAGTAACTTCTTTTTATTGTTGGATTATTTACCAAGTAAATAGAAGTTTTAATCGGCACACCCATTGCAGTCATAACAGCAACTACACCCAATGCATTCTTAGCTAAACCTAATTTAGCCGCAAGTCTTTCCTTAGCATTATCTGTCATTGCTGTAATCAATGCTGATATAATGTATTGTTTTCTTCTACCTGCACTACCATCCTCTAATACTTCTCTATTATTTGTTCCAGAGAATTCATTATAAACTTGACCACCAAAAGTTAATCGCAGACCTTGCTCCTCACCTTTGATTGATCTACTTTTAAGTTTTACGTTATATTCTTGAAGTAAACTTAAAAATAAATTAGGTCTTACAACTGCACCAATAGATGCTGCACCTTCTTTGTTATTTCCAAAACCTCTACCTTGACCTAAAAGATTGTCTGGATCTAAACCATCTTCATTAACAGCATCTGCTAGTTCAGGAAGCTCTTCAATCACTTCATCCCACAAATCTGTTAATACATCAATATCTGCAGGTTCATATGATATTGGCATACCGTCCTTGTATGTTGTGTTATGCTCATTAGACATCATAGCCCATTTTAAGTCTAGAATTTCATTATTTACAGCACCGCTATAAGGTTGTCTACCCTTGTTCTGAATAACATAAGACTTGTATTGCTTTTCTGTTAAAGGGAGCCCTAATGTTAAAAGAGCATCAATAGTCTGTCTAGTCCACCCAGAATCTAGAAGCTTTTCAATTTCAGCATCTGTAAGAGAATTTTTTACACCTTGAATTTTGGCTTTATTAGCAGCTTCTTTATATACGGATCCTTTATCGTTAATACTCTTTTTAACATATCTTTGATAGTCATTAAAATTATTACCAAATTCTTTAAACTGAATTTTCATTTGCTCCTTCATATAAGGTTTACCTTTTGTACGAAGTTTATCTTTTACAAGTAAAGATTTTGGCTCAGTTCCCTTTATATAAATTCTTTTATTATCTCCTCTTTTATGTGGTATAAAATAATAAACATCTCCATTTTCAGTCTTCATCAGTGACTTTTCTATTTCACCAAAATTAACACCCCCACCATCTTCTTTAATTAAATCTAATTGTTTTTGAGCTTGCTCTAAACTATCTACAACCCAAACATCTAATGGTTCTTTAGCTTTAGTTTGATCTTTAATTTCTGTATGCTCATACATATCTACAACAACATCATAGATTTTTTCTTTCTTTCCGGTAGGTACTCTTTCGGAATAGTATTCTTTCATTTGAATATACAACTTATCAATATCAAAGTCAGCCCCAGATACCTCAACTAATTCTCTTGGAGATATTATACTAGATCCGTAATATACAGGTAAGAAATCTACAACTTTTATATTAATTGTAGAGTGATTATCTTGAGATGGGATACGTATACCAAACATTTTAGCTACAGAATCTGGTATAGCCTCTCCAGGTTTTAAGTCTAAGTTAGTATAAACATCTGAAGTATGAGCAGGTAGCATTGATTCGCTATATTTTACACCAGTATAATTACCTTTTTCATCATACTGCTTCATATCAAATCTTAACCTATCTAATATTATAACACCTTTACCTTTTGATTTATCTACTTCAGTTTTAAGAGTCTCAAAACTTTGATCATCGGAAAAGTCTACAGCTTCACCATTTCTTTTTACTAAATCATCTGCAGAATAATTATTTAAAAAATCATCTGATCTAATTATCTCTTGTCTATCAGGATATCCATTCTCATCTACAGATAGAACTCTTCTGTATACATTTACCCCATAGTCAGAAACTAATGCGGCAGATATACCGGGTAACTTTTCAGATATAACTGACTTGTTAAAATATGAAAGAAATAACTGCTCAAATTTTTCTATAGTAAGCGGATTATTAAGTTCGTATTTTGGTTCACCTGTATCAGGATCAAAACCAAAAAATTCTAAAAGCTCACTTGCTGACTGGCTTGCCATTAAAGATGTCTGAGCATACTGTAAATAAGCTAATAAGTCAGCTGTAATTTTCTTTTGATCAATGCTTTTATGCACTTCATTCATTGCATACTCTACATCAAAACTAAATACAAGATTTCTTTTATCTAAATACTTACCTGTTAGTCTATCCGCAATTGATTTATTATAAGTATATCTCAAGTCTCCTATAGTTTTTTCAACCCATCCGCCTTCACCATCAGGGATTGATACCTTAGTAGCATCATTTTGCTCTCCTGTTATCAATGTTTTAATTTGAGTAGGATCTGTTATCTCTAACTTATTAGATGGATTTATTACCTGGAGACCCATAAAATTAGCATCTAAAGTCATTGACTCACTTTTAGATAATGGTGTATTAACATTTTCAGTATCAACAAATGTGTTAATATTATTTACATTTTCCTTTAACATCTTCATTGCCGATATAGGAGCTGCTAAAGCAATAGTATCATTTTCTTCCTCAAACCTTTCCATACGCTCCCTCATATTATGAAGCTTTACTCTATCAGGTCTTGCTATCCAATTACCTTGAGCATCTTGATATGATGTGTATTGTTTAGTCAGTGTAAAAGCTGACATCTTTATGAATGTTTTACCATCACCATATACAAGCTTTTTGGAGTTTAGCATTGCTTGCGTTTTTGCAGCTCCTAGCTTACCAAATATTTCTTTAGTTGGTATTTTTTCTCCATTAGCAATTCTTTCTAATAGTTTATTTTGAGCAGCTGTAAGTTTTCCAAATCCAAACCACATATGCTTAAAGGCTTTTACTGTCATCCATAGCTGAGCATCTGCGTGATCAATATCCTTTTTTGCTTCTTCAGTTTCTCCAAATCTAGACTTACCTGTAGGTTCAGTCATTGGGAATATTGACATTTCTTGTACTGGCTTATTAATACCAAACTCAGGAGCAGCTATAGAACTGGCAGCACTATAATATGCAGCATTTTGCATCTTGGCTCTTTTAACAGCATCAACAGCATCTTTAAGACTTTGTGCTTGATCACCTAATAAGATTTCATTTAAAGAACTAGTATTAACCCAATTGCTAAAAAATATTTGAGCTAAATTCCAAGTTTTATTTTTAGCTCTCAAGTTTAATTTGTCTGCGGTAGTTGCGAATTTACCAGCATCTCTTGTTGCATCTTCAGGTCTAACCACACCATCCATTATAAATTTAGGTAGTTCATTATCTCCAAATAAAGCTTCTAAATCATTTTGAAATGCAGCAAACTCGTCCATAAGTCTTCTAGTTACAAAGGATCTAAGACTTTCTCTAGTTTCTCCTATAGATTCTAATATATCATCAAAACTAGTATTTGAAGCTTCTTCTCTACTTAACTTAGCTATAGCATCTTCCATTCGTTTTTTAAGACCACCTCTTTGTCTACCTTCCCTAACTATTCGCCCTGCATTTTCATAGTCCTCCCTCTCAACTGCAGCATTTTCAGCCTCCTTGAGTTCCTCTTGAGAAAGTTCTGTTATATCATCTTTTACTATTTCATATAAATGTTTTTTTCTTTTTCCTTGCAGGAACAATTTCATGTCCTCATTTTCTACCCACTTAGTTCTTTCTTGATCTGACCTTGTTCCATCTTTAGGCTGAATCCACTTAACGGTGTGTGTTTCTGTTTGATCATTTGAGATTGCATCCCCCAATTTATTTAGTATCTCCGATTCATTTGAATTAGTGATTTCTACAAAACCTACGTACTTTACTTTATGAAGTGTACCTTGATCTGCAGCAGCTTTTGCTAAATATTTATATGTCTTTCTTCCTTTTTTACTTTCCTTTTTTTCTGCACCATAGAGCACCATATCCTTCGTAGTTTGAGGAATGGTATGCTGTGACTTTTCATGCATCTTTTGACTACCCAAAAACATAGATTGAGATTCACTTCTTAATCTATCCGTTCCTACTGTCTCTATTAAAAACTGACCTACTCCAGCTTCTTCGTATGCTTTTATTTGAATAGGGTCTAATATATTTCCGGTATTAGAGTATTTAAATGCTCTACCGTTTTTATCATAAGCTTGACCATTCTTTGTAGCATTATATCCAGCTATTAAAGTACCCTCTTGAGTTTCGGGGTTATACTTACTATCTAACCCGCTTTCATCTAAGATTCTCTCAGTTTCAGCTTCTATCCTGTCTATAAAGTATCTTACCACTTCAGGTGTAAGTTCCATTCCGCCATCTTCACCATCCATTATAGATCTAATAACCGGAAGTGATACCATATCTCCAGTATTAGATGCTTCAATTACTCTTATGAGTGATGGTGTTAATGCTACATTATTCTTTCCGTCAAATACTGTTTCAATTTCACCAGTAGAATTATTCATATTAGCTGTATATGAACCTAACAAAGCCATTAAAAACTCTTTTTGAGTTAAATCACCGTATGTTATACCTTGTTCACTTTTATCATAACCCTCAACTATACCACCGCTATCATCTTGTCTTATATTTTTACTTGATTTTACACCCGCTATTCTTTGAATTTTTAATCTACCTTCAGCAGATAAAGCTCTAAATGCAGGACTTCCTAAAAGATAATTATAGTTAAGATCCAAATCCTTATAAATCTTATCTAACACTCCTCCTGCACCACTAACATCGTTTAGTTTAGCAATCTGTTTTAAGTGAAATGTAGGTAATTGATGTGCATAAACTAAATCTCCAGCTGGATTTTTAAATACAGAAGCTCCAACTGTTTCATCAAAGTTAGCATTTGATATTGCTATTTCTCTAAGTCTACCATAAACTCCTTCATCATCCTCCATCAAGTTGTCATTTAACTCTAATGCATCTGCCATATACATGACATGCTTGTAGTCAATTGCTTTAACATTTGGATATTGAATAGCTAATGATTTTTGTCTTTCTGTTTTATTTGTAACGTTGGCTGCTATACTAAATTCAATTAAACCTTCACTTATTCTTAAACCCAGCGATTCTTTAAATGCTTGAGATATAGCTAAAGATAAAGTTCTCATATCTTCATCTGATAATTCAGACATAGGCTTTTCTTTATTAAGAGCCTCCGCTAATATTTGAACTTGTTTAACTGCATCTTCAATTAACCCTGGATTATCTTTAAACTTCTTTCGTAAATTTCTATATGCTGAATCCCAAATTTCAATTTGCGTATTAGCATCATCCCTTAATGCAGCATTGTATGATATTATTTGACCATCTTTAGTTCTTCTATGAATAAATAAATAGTCTACTCTGAAATTTTCAAATCCTTTTATTACGGCTTGAAACAAATCATTCCTTTTTAAAGTTCCGGGAAGTATCCCATCCTGGAGTTGACCTTCCCACACTATACCTAAATCATTAAACAACCTTTCTTGTACTGCTCTTGTTTGAGGGTTATTTCTACTAAATAGATAAAGCCTTTGTAATATCTGAACAGGATCTGATATACCGGATATTGCTTTTAAAAATCCTGAATAAACTACAGAAAAATCAACAGGTATAACTATTTTTTCTTTAGACATGTTACCCTCGGCATCTTCAATATCTAATTCAAAATTACCAAACATATCAGGTCTTTGCTCTACTATAAGCTGACCTGTTAATGGATCAGTTTTCATTTTTTCATCAACTAGAGTAGTAGTACCTATATACTTTCTTAAAAAAGCAGATAAAGATCTAAAGCCTCCTGTCATAGAAGCATCTTTATCCCACTCACTAGTTGTTCTTAGACCAAATGAATTTTCTAATGTTCCATCTTCTTCTTCTGTAGTTTCTAAACCAACATCGTAAAATGATAATTCTTCTACTACAGCATCAACTAAATCTTTACCATAATTGTCAAGAGCATTATTTAAAGCAACAAGATTATCATATACAGATACATCTGTAATTGTTTGATATTGAGGACTATCAATGCTATATAATCTTCTATATGCATTTATAGTTTTATTGATTTCCGCAACTATATCAAAATCAGGATCTGTAGTTTTCTGTTGTTGATCTATAACTCTTGCTGTAATCTGAGATGTTAACCCTCTACCTATTTTACCATCTAGATATTTATATTCTATTTTACCACTTGGTAAAACAACTTTTTCAGTACGAAGTATTTTATTTGCTGAAACTGTAATGCCCATGTTAACTTCTTGTGTAAAGGAGTTAGCTGCAACACTGGCTGTTTTAAATTTACCAGAATCAATACCCTCATATAATAACCGCAGTTCAGTAGCATTATATGTTCCAAGTATAGATTTTATAAATTCCATTATTTTATTAAATAAAGATTTTATCCAAGAAGTTGTTTTAGTTTTTTTAGGATTTTCTTTAAATAATTGAAATTCATCAGCCATATATTCTTCATAGTATAGCTTTTCCAACTGCTCATTAGATAAGTTCTTATACTTTTCAATATCTGAATTTTTTAATCTTTGTAATTCACTTGCCAATGATACACCCTGCGCTCTAAGTTTAGCTCGTACTTCTTTCCTTGCAGCTACAATATATGTTTGCTGTTGTTCTGGTGTTAATAGCATTCTAAATACAGCATGAAATGCTTCATGATATGCATACTTAGATGAAGTTCCCGTATATATTGTACCATTTACTTCCATTTTTCCAGCAATATTTTTTATTGCCATAACAAAAGCACCAACCCTTTCACCCCCAGACTTCATATTATTACCAAGAGTTGCAATATCTTCTCTACCTATAAAGTCAGGAAGATTTTCATTAGCCCACTCAATGAATTCATTTATATCATTTACATCTGATTCAGATAAATTATCTGCTACAACTTTATTAGCTGACAGCTTATCTCTTATTTCGTTCTCTTCTTTATTAAGCTTTTTCCACCGAGGATCTTTTTTTGTTGCATCTTCAATTTGACTTAATGGTAAACCTCTTTTTAATACTTCAGCTTTAATAGCTTTCTTTTCATTTTCAATTTGAACAAGTCTCTCTGAAAGTTGGTTTCTATCTAATTCTTTAGTTATTGATTGATTGCTTGGTGCAGAACCTTGTTTAGTAGATGCGGGTTCTGGTTTAGTAGTGTCTGAAAGAGATGCTTTTAGTTTTGCAACTAATATATTTATTTGACCCGATACAGCTGGGTTTTGCAAAAGCTGCAGTTCTTTATTTGTAAGTGATTTTCCCGAATCATCGGCAACCATCTTATTAGCAATGAATTCTTTTTGGCCTTTAGTCAAATCTGCAAAATCATTATTCTTTAGTCTAGTAAATTCCTCTTCAGATAATAAATTTATATCATTTGAATTTGGATCTTGTTCTGAACTAGAATCTTGATTTATAGCTTGATCAATTGCTTCTGCTTCAGCAAGGGCCAAATCTTTTCTTGTATAAATCGCACCATCTAAATCTTTGCCTGAAGGAGTAAGAATTTTCCATCCACCTTCAGTCTTAACTACAGTATGTTCCCCGGTCTCTATGTCTGTGGGATTTGAAGTTGATGAACTTAATGCAGACGCTAATGGCAATACTGATTGAATTTGCTGTAAGTCAATACCGTCTATATTTGAAATCAGTTTTACATCTCCACGGACATTAGGTTGCACTGTTGCAACAACTTTAGATGCAATCTCATTTGCAGGTGCTGTAACTGAAAAGCCTTCTCTTATAGATCCTATATCAAACTTTAATTTAGAAGCAGCCTTCAATAAATCTTTTCTAGCGTCTGGTGTACTTTTAGTAACTGACTTACTCCATTCTTTTAATTGTGTATTTGCTTTATCAAATAAGTCATTAAAAATTTGAATTTTATCATCTAAATTTTCATACTCCTGTATTGAAGCTAAGTCATCCATATATACACTAACTGCAGACTTACCATCTCTATCATATATTTTTAATTGGATACTACCATTTGCAGTAAGATTTACATCAACGGTATATCCTGGTATATTTGTAGCAATAAAAAAGTTTAAATCATTAAGCTCAGCATTAAACTCAGAATTATAATTATTATTGGCTATTACACCTGCTTTTCTACCTTCTACTTGTTTGATGTTTTCTTTCTGAGATAAAGCAGATCTTTTTATTAATCTATCTGCTATATCTTCAAGAAGTTCTTTTGAGACAACATCAGACTTAACTGGAAAATAAGAGTAAGTTCCATTTTTACTCTTAACAATCATCACATATCTTCCTGCATTTGCTATACCATCCATCATAACAGAATTTTGTTCTGCCATTTCTTTCTTTATTCTTTCTGGAAATTCTACTCTTTCTTGAGGTGTACCACCTGTCATTGAAGTTATAAATCTAGAAGCAACATTACCTTTGCTATTTCTTCTATTTTCAACAATAACTGTATGGCCATCTACTTCATTTATCGAAAGTTTGTCAATACCTATTGTTTGACCAGTTGGTAAAAAATCCATTCTACCCGCAGTAGTTGATAAGTCTACACCTAATTGTTTTAATGTAAATTTCCCAGATTCTTTTTTACCAAGCAATGAAGATATTGTATCCATCATCTTATACTGAATGGCAAAATTTTTCTTAACGTTTTCAGCAGCTGTTTCAGCATCTGTGAATATTGAAAATAAATCTTTTACTTGATTAGCGTTTATATTTAGAGGATCAATTTGATTACCATTATTATCAAGTAATGCAATATCAGTATTTGGAAAATAACCAACTATGTTATCTTTAGGTAAGTTAAGATTTGCTTTATTCAAGACACCGTTAATTTTTCCTTGTAATGCCTTTGGTATTTTTAAAGCTATACTGTAAGTTTGAGTAGCCCTTTTTATCCTAGAGTTTGGAGCCTTATCTTCATACTTAAAGTTTTGACCAGTCAATGTTCCACCGTTTTGGGCCTTAACCACTTCAACTTCTAAAGCTGCTAATTCATCAGCATTAAGTGATGCGATTATTGCCTGAAATCTTCTTTGAGCAAGAACTTCATTTTCTGCTTTTGTTTTATCAAACTTATCATTTACATGATAAATTAAAGCAGTAGCTTCATCAACTCTCAATTTACTTACATCAGAAGGAACATTTAATTCTTGAAGTGATACTTCAGAAACTTTATATCGAGATTTAAACTCACCTGGATTTAATTTAATAGCTGCAGCATTTCTATTTTTCTTTGTACCTTTCATTAAAGATATCTTCCCGATTGGTAATAAATATAATCTACCACCAGCATTTACTTCTTTTGGTGTACCTATTACTATATATTTTTTACCTGTTGTTGAATCTACAACTTCAGTACCAAAAGATAAATCAACACCATCAAAAGAAAATACCCCATCTTGAGGAACTATATTATCTAATTTCTTTTGTGCAGCCTTAGCTTTTGCTTTATCACTAAATGCTAATCCAACATCTAATCCTGCAATATCTACAAGCTCTTGTTGTATTGGGGTGCCATCATTATAGACAACTTGATAAAAGACTGTACTTTCTCCTGAAACCGGATCTTTTACTGTAACCTCTATCACTTTTGTTTTATCACCTGGGGAAACAACAGTTTCTTCCGCAACATCAGTTCTTTCTCTTTCAAATTCAGGAATAAAAGTTTTAAATGTTGTATTTGTATCTCCTAATATTTTTGCTACTAATAGATTACCTTCTTGCAAAGATAACCAGTTAGTAAATCCTTTATCGGTATTGAATATATTATCTTTAGCATCCTTATCTTGTATATTAGATAATGTTTGATACCATAGTTTTTTTAAAGCCTGGTATGCTTTAATATGATTTTTTGCAACAGCTGTCTCAACAAACTTCTGAAAAGTCAAAGGCTTGATTCCCGCCTTTATACTCATTGCTCTATTTCTTTTATAGAGGTCTTTTAAAACTTCTTGTAATACAGGAGACTCTGATGCACTAGCACCGTAAACTAAGGCTTCCGGCCCTTCTATGCCAGCTTCTTCTAGTGCTTCATCTACTGAATCAGCAACTTCTTTTTGAACAGCTCCTTCTTCTCCTTCTTGTAATTTTTTCTTTTCTTCTTGTACTTTAGCTTGAGATGTTTGTTTATATACATCTATTATTCTCATAATTTTTGCATACAATTCGGGATCTGTAGATTCATTTACAATCCCTTCGTCACTCAAAAATGTTTTTAAGTCATCAGCATTTCCTGTTCTACCAAATGCAATAGCTTGATCTAAATCAACATAAATTCGCAACTTTAATAGTTCATTTAATACTTGGTTTATTTCTTTCTTGTTTATAAAGGCCCTTATAGCTTTCTCTAAAATCTCAAGTTTATTTTCATGAGCATATTTTAAATACTCATATCCTCTTCTTACTATATAATCTAATCTTTCAGGGTTAGCCAATATTGCTAATGATTTATCATAAACCCTTTGTCTATTTGATAAATGATTATGGTCTACTATTTTATTAACTACATCTTTAATTCTACCTTCATCTACAAAATCATCTTTAGTCTCAGCTACAAGTTTAAGATACGCTAATACTTTAGGCATAAGTTTTGAAGTTTTTCTTCTATCAAAACGTTTATCTTTTGCAGACAAAGTTTGATTTTCATCAGCATATAAAACATCTGCTATAGCTTGTAAAGCCAACAGCTTTTTTTCTTTTTGCTTTTTTAATAACTTTGTTCCCGCCTCACCTAAACCAGGTATTTCTTTTTCAAGCATTTCAATCTCTTTCAAAAGTGTTTTTTGATTTAGTAAAACTGTTATATCATTTGCAGCAATATCTTTTATAATAGGATCAGAGGCAAGCTCTTCATATATAGATGCGGCTCTTTCTCCTGCCCTAAGAAATCCATTCTTTGTAAATAAAGTTAACATTCTAGCATGTTCAAATGCTCTATGCTTTAATGTTTCATCTACCCATTCTCTAGAATTAGGTTCAAACTGAGTAGCGTCAAACGGATTTACATTCTTATCTTTATTATCACGATAAGTTTCCTCCATCTGATCAATGTTAGCTAATTGCTTTTTTATGCTTTCTCTTAACTTTCCACTTTTAGCTCTAATTTTTTCACTTGGAAATGCTTCAGCTAACTCCTCATCTGAAAGTGTTAGAAAGTCTTCAAGTTGTTCTCTAAAAAGATCTTGACTACCTGAGTTAAATATATGCACTAAGTTTGCAAATCTAGCTTCATCTTTAATATCAACGTGATCCATAATTTGGTTCTCATCCATTGCTATTTGAAGCTGACTAGCTGCTTGTTTTTGTGTTATAAAGTTTAAGCTTGACTCATCAAACATTGAAGTAACATCACTTGCTTGAGCATTCCATGTTTTATTCAAAACATCTACTGCATTTTTAACAAGTAAATCCGTATTTTTTTTATGATCAGCATACGCTTCTTTATTAAAAGTCATTTGATATAAAGCTGGTATACCTTCAAACACAGCTTTTTGAGGTCCTGAAACTACACCTCCCATCAAAAATCCTGACATAAATGTTTCAAAACCTTGTCCGCTAAACTGCTCACTTAATCCATGCAAAGCACTAGCTTTAGCTAAAGCTAAACCACCGGCAGAAGGATCAAACGCAAGTTCTTTAAAATAATCTTTAACTCCTGCAGATACAGCTTCTTGATAAGTTTCTTGAATACCTTCACTAACGTTTGCAGAAAAGAATCTCAAAGCTGCTCCAGCACCCATCATTGCTCCACCTTTTAAACCACCTGCTCTAACAGACTTATATAGATACTTTAGATTCATAAAGCTTTCGCCAACATCTTCAAAAACATCTTTGGCAATTTTTCCTCCTTGTACTGTTGCTTTTGTTTTTAATATACGTTTTGGTAATCCTTCGATAGTATCTCGCATTACCCTACTAAGACTTCTTTTAAATCCACCAAATGAATTACCTAGTAATAATTGATTAGATAAATATATTGCAGGTGCATTAAACATTGTTGTTGAAAAAGCTGCCTGTCTAGCTCTTTCATTTATAGCAATCATTTGCTCTGTTGTAACATCCCCAAGACCTTCTTTTAAATTTTTAGCAACTTGAATTGAATATTCATTTTGCATATGCTCTTTAAAAACACCACCAGCTTCCATTCTACCTTCACCTAAAGCCATATGAGCAGATCTTATATCTCTATAAAAACCACCAAAAGCTTTAGAATATTTAGCAAATTGAGTTAGATTTTCTCCAGCTTTTTGTGCAGTCTTTAATTGTTTAAATGCACCCATTGTTTCAGGAAGAAGCAATTTACCCAATATATTATCTCCATTTTTAACACCTTGCCAAAAATCTCTAGCTCTCTCACTATTTTTTAAACCATCAACTATTCTTCTACTAGCATTTGCCATTTTCCCAACACCAAAACTATCAACAATTCTTCTACCAAGTTTAGCTAACTTTGATAGTCTACTCACGTTTGCTGCAGTTTTAACAGCTGCCGCACCACCGAGAAGACCACCTGAAAGAGCAGTAGCACCCCACATAATTGCCTCTTCTAATGCAATAGATCCAATTATACCAAATGTATAACCAGATTGTAAAATCATATTATTCATAAATCCACCAAAGCCACCTTTGCTAGAATTACCAACTCTCATTGCGTCTTCAAACTCTACTGCACTTTGAAGATCCATTACATCATCACTAAACCAACTTCTATAAACACTAGCAAATCCTGTACTTGCAAGTGTTCCTACTTCACCCCACATTCTACCAGCATCATCCCACCAAGATGAGTTTTGATTGTAATATGTTTCATTATCTGCATATGGATGCCATCCTAATTCTGCAAATTTTGGGTGAGCATAATATCTATCAAAACTACTTTCTCTTATTCCAACTGCAATTGGATCCGCAATGTTTGCTGTAGGATCTGAGAAGATATCATTACCCTTTACTTTATCTACTTTTATATCACCCAAACTATGCAGAGCTCGCATCTTACCTTCTGCTGTACTTAAGTCTGGAGCTTGTCCTTGTTGATATGGATTAAATAAACCTGTTGCTTGTCCTGGATCTGGATTATTATAATTAGATGTAGCAGGCATAGCAAATCTATTAACCATATCAGAATGCTCATTTAACATGGCTTGATACTCAGGATCAACAGATTCATCAAAAACTGCTAACTCAGGGGGCATTTCTAATTCCGCAATACTTTCAAAAACAAACTGGTCTTGAGGTATACCTGGTGCAGGGTTTGGTACTCTAGACTCCTCAATAGATTTATTTAATTCTTCAGACATATTTATTTGGGTTGTGATTCATATTCTTTAGCGTTATTAACACTAACTGCTTCAAGATATGAAAGGTATTTTTGTATTTGTAAATCTAGTTCACTTCTATTAGATTGGCTCATGGGATTTCCATTACTATCTAAAAAGTTAGTAACATGTGTTTCTCCCATATAATCAAGATTTCCAGTTTCAGTATTAAACTGTATTTGATCTACATATAGTTGATAGTTGCCAGATGCATCTTCTAAAACCCTTAACTTACCGCCTTTAGGTATTACTTCAATAGCTTGACTATCTTGACTACTTGCTATATCTACAGCATAAGATGAGAAGTTAAATTCACCAAATCTTAAAGGATTTTTATCTTCTCTTTTAGGGATTACAACACTGATGGTTTGATATTTATAAAGTTCGTCCTCATCAATACCTAGTGTGCCTTTATACTTATCTATAAAGTCTTGTGATAGTTTAACTTTATATCCAGCATTTCCATCCATCCCTGATTTAGTTGATGCATATGATGGATCTGCGCTTATTGATGGAAAATATTCTATAGTTGCATTAGGGTAATCAGATTTTGTTGCGCCTTTTTGTTGCATTCTTTTCACCTCTCTGTAGTATTCATCTAAAAGAGTTCTGCCTATTCGTTTTACTTTATCTTTTCCTACTTCCTCACCTGAAAGTATTTCACTTTCTTCGTCCCATTCAGATGTAAATATATTAATTCTATCATCTTCATCACCTTTTGTAACATCGTATGCTAATACATATTTACCTTGAGCATTACTCAAGTTCTGATCTGCTTCAAATAGAGATCTAAATATATCGTAAGAATCTCCTTCTAATGCTAAAGGATCAACGTTAACTGAATATACAGGATTAGATGTAAGTTCACCAGTTGTCATATTAGCATCACTAACACCTCTCATAGCTTGATTTACATCATATGTTTGAAACATTGGAGAATGAGCAGCTTTTTCACCACTTTTGCTTTTAATTTCAGCAACCTCTGAATCAAAGCCTCCGGTCATAGTATAGTTAGCTAGCTCATATAATTTATTATAAAGAGTGTATGCCGCTATATCAGAAAGATCTTTTTGAAAAGATAAAGGTGAATCTTTATCAACAGTTACACCTATTCCGGAATTCAATATTCTAGTCTCTTCATCTATATCATCGTCTAATCTAGCATTTCCAGTTTCAACACCAGCACCGGGATCCCATCCTCTGATCCCAATCGGTCCACCAAGCGGTCCACCTTTATATGATGGCCTTTCAGCATTATGACCCCAAGCTATAGGGGCCCAATTATCATCATAATCTCTTGTTCTTTCAAATGCATTATGTTTTAATATATGGGTATCATCCAAGAATGTATCCTCAGAACTTGTTCCGCCTTTTTTAGCCCAATCTGCAAAAGCTGCTGCATACTCAGCTTTAGTATACATTTTAGTTGTACCTTTTTCATCTTCGTAAAAGAGGTTGGGCATATACTCGCCTTCTGCGTTCTTTTGTTTTGATACCTTAAATAATTCTTCACCACCTTCCATGACACCCATGATATCAGTAAACATAGCTTTATCAAGATTGCCCTTCATTGTATTATAAAGCTTTGATTGTACTACATCAACTTTATTTTTTGTACTCCGGACATCATTATAATCTCTGAGAACTTCCATGTATTCTTTACCGCCATCTGAAGCTAACCATGCAGGAGCTTTATTTCCACCTAATGATATTCTATCAGCCTCTGAAACTTTTAATATATTACCTACATTTGCAAATTCCTGATTTATTAAATCACTATGAACTTGAATTCCATCAGCATCTGTCTCTAGAAGTTTCTTTCTTAGCTCAGGCAATGATCCACTAAATCCACCAACGGTATATCTACCAGTACCATTATTTTGAGTATTCTGTATTGTTTTTAATATTACATCTACAGCCTTAGAGTTAACTTTACCATCTAATTGTAAGACTCTACCTTTTTGATTTTTAATAAAATCAGCGTCCATATCTAGTTCACCATCTTCATCAACTAAGTCACTATCCAATGTTCCAGCCTCTCCTGTTTTTACAACAGACATAAAATCCATATTACCAGAAGAATTATTCTTTGCTTCTGCTTCCTCTTCTGCTTTTATTTCCTTCAACTTATATGCATGCTTTCTAGCATCTCTTTGAGCATCATACATTGCCTGAACTTTCATCTTACCGTAGACATTAGCTTCAAGACCAACCTTTTTTCCAATATTACTGTATGAAATAGCGGCAGCTTGAAGATCCGATTGCATGTTATAGTTCATTATTAAAGAATATGCTCTATTCAATAAAGATTGTTTATTTTCAGTATTCACACCTTTATTATCAGCAAGTGCTTCTCTATCTGATTGCAATGCCATTTCTAAAGCGTCATACTTTGATAAAGCCTCATTCATTTCTTTTTGTGCTTTTGTACCTTCAGCAACGCCATATTGTTTTTTATAATTCTCCCAAGATACTACAACGGCTTTTTGTTCAGTTTTCTTCTTATCTAATTTTGCAGTTCTATCTGCAATCAAACTTTCCATTCTATTAATCTGCTCTGTAGCCCAAGCTGTCTCACCTTCATCAACTGACGCAAAGCTTCCTTCTTCAACACCTTGCTCTGCAAACCTTCTTGATCTTACAAATGCATCTGCATGATATGCTTGAACAACTCTAGGATCATTTTGTAAAGTTTTTTGAACCATTTGCAATGCTTGATTCGTTATAAGATCACCATTTTCTTTTTTTATAATCCACAACCCGTCTTCACTTGGTTGATCAATTGCAGCTGTTAAACCAGATTCCTTTAAAACATTAAGCGCCTCTTCATAAAGATTTGCGTTTGCTATATACTTTGGAGCTCTCATTTTCAGAGCATCCTCCTCTGAAGCATTAACAAAATCTTGCATCTCGTATCCCATCTTCTGAACACCTGTTTGCCAATACAAAGAACGCTCTTCTCTATTAGGTGCATTCTGCATCATATTGACTTTTTGCATTTCGTTTTTATATTGTCTGGTAGTAACTAAATCTTTAACAATTAAGTCTTCTTCAAAAAATGGTCTAAATATACCTTTGGCAGCTTCAGTGTTTTGCATAACCGATAAATCCATTCCTGATATTTGCTGTAGTTTTGGTCCAAGATTGTTTGCAAATTGATCTCGCATTGCTTGAGTATCACCTCTAGATAAATCTCCGTATACTACTTTGCTATATAAGTCATTTACTGCTTTATAATTAGTGTTATATTTTTGAGTCTTTACATCTAAAACATTAGATAAGAACTTATAGTCCGGTGTAAACGGCTTAAAGTTTGGTAAATAAGATTGTACTCCTGGTATATAAGTTGCCATAATACTAAATTAATGAAATTTTATAAGTTTAATAAACATATTAAAAACACTTTTAAGGTTTAATAACCCATCTTTCCTGTGTAAAATGGAACAGCATATGGTTTTATTTTTTCACCACCTCTTTTTCCACTTCTATATTGACCGGTCATACCTGAAGGATTGCTTCTCATTTCTCGCTGCATATAGCTTTCTTGAGGTTGCATCCCCGCTTGATTTCTAGCGTGTTGAGCCATCAGACCTTCCATTACTTTAGCAGATGGATCTTCACCTGTTGCAAGCTTCCATCTTGTAGCAAGTTCTGTGTATCTATTCATAAAGTCATATTCGCCAGGTTGATCAACTGGATTAAGTGCTTTTGAATTTGTTTGAAACACCATGCCGCCTGAAGCAGGATCAATGTTATAATAGTCTTGTATTGAGTTAAGATTAAATGTATTAGCTCTATTTGTGATTGCACTACCTAAAGCATCTGCGTATTGCTCTCTATCAAAGTTCTTTTCATCCATATACGTTTGAAGAACTTTTTGAGTATCATCATACTCTTTAACCCTTCTTCTATCTTGTTCTTGATTAGCCATTTGATCATATTGAGCTTGTATGGCTAAACCTCTATTAATAGTTCCTGTATTTCTTTGATTAGCTCTACCAATTTCATTTGCAATCTCTAGAGCAGCTTTACCCTGAGCTTGAGCATTTCTTGCAGCCATACTTTGTGGTCCAGCAAAAGCGCCAATAGCTTGTTGAGAAACACCCAGTTGTTCATTAATTGCAGCAATAGCTCTAGTTGGATCTTCTAATACAAAATCATAATTTGTTTTTTGCACTGCTGGTTGCCAGGGCATAAACATATCCCTTTGCCTATTTCCAATTGAATTAAGCTTTAGCATATCCTGAGTCCACCAATCTGCTTTTGGTTTTACATATGGTGTAGATATTTCAGGAACATCAATCTCTTTTATAGGTGTAGGTGTTTTTGTCGGTGTTGGTGTTGGATCCGGTGTTTCTTTTTCAGGCTCTTCAAATAAAGGTGCGCTATATGTATGCCCCCCAAAATCACCATCTGTACTTTCACCAGATCTATATTTATTATCAAATGTGCCTTCTGGAAAAGTAATATCTTTAGCCCAAGGGTTTTTCTTTCTAAAATAGGCTTCTCTTGCTTTAGCTGTAGAACCTTTTCCTTTAAAGTAAGGGAAATAAGCTTCACCCTGATTTTTCATAGCATACTCGTATGCCCTTTTTTCATATTCTTGTTGAAACTCTTTAACCCATTTACCTTGCCCATACTTATATCCATCAAGTTTTGTAGCCCAAGGAAACCTTGTTTCAAAATCTTGTTGTTTATCAGGATCTAGTAAATTTAAGTCACCATAGTATACAATATCTCCATCTGCATTTTTAACAGAAGGTTGAATCTTTAATCTGGTTGTACCTAGATCTTCAGCTACAAGATCTCCATGTATCATATTTCCTTCAGAGTCTTTATATATAGTTGCAATTTTTTGACGAGATTCATCATAAATAACTACTCTCTTGGCTTTAACATTTTTCTTTTTTCCGTCATCTGTTTTTACAACAACAGTTGTTTCTTCTTCTTCCTTTTGTTCTTCTGGAATATTATCTGTATTTATTTCAGCAACAGGCACCTTTTCTCTAAGTACATCAAATGTATTGCCCAGATCATTTGTAGAATACCAAGATGGCCATTGAGGATCTTCTGAATTTGGAAAACCGTCACCATCATGATCTCCATCATCACCAAGGAATTTCCTTAAATAGCTTATATCATCTGTACTGTTTAGTTTATTAAAATCAAATTCCATTCCGTTTTGAGCAATCTCTCTTCCAAATTTAGATCTATAAGAATCAAAGCCAGATGCGCCAGAACCATCACCAGCAATAATATCACCAGCAAGTCCTGTATTTACATCATAAGTCCCTTGACTCATCATTGGATCAAAGTTCATACCCATATTATCAGCCATGCCCATTTTAAGTAAGTCTTGATTAGCCTGCCTACCTCTTTTTGTTTTAATTCTTTCTTTAGCTAAACCTGCACCTTTGACAATAGCATCTGAAGTTTTCCCAAGCTTTTCAGCAAAAGGACTATCCATAAACTGATTATAACCCCTTTTAATCCTATCGCCAATACTGCCTTTATCTCTTTCTACAGTTGGATCATCTGAACCATCAAAAAACTTAGCACCTATGTCTATCTTACCTCCTGCCATATCGGACATTTTTTGCTCATAAGGGGTAGGACCTAATGCTGGATTTTCTTTTTGCAATTGAGCATCCGCAACAATATCTCTAGAACTAGCATAATCCATAGGCTTCTGAAGTTCTTCAAAATATTCTTGAGTTGGTGCAGTACTTAAATCCATTGCATTTATCATATTCCAAAACTCTCCTCCCGGCTGCATCATGGGCATACCTTGTTCTGGTGGCATCATACCTTGTTCTGGTGGCGGCATCATACCTTGCGGCATCTGCGCCATAGGATCCGCTGCTTGCATTTGAGCTGGATCCATAGGCATTCCCTCCATACCTGGAGCTTGTTGCTGTTGTTGAGCTTGTTGTTCTGCTTGTTGCATCAGTTGTTGCATCATCATTACTTGCTCTTGTTGTTCTGGAGGTAGTGCGGCAATAGCTCTTTCAGCTGCTTGCTTTTCACTAATCTCTTCTATTTTTGCAGTAAACTGAATTGGATCTTCTCCAATAGATTCTAAGTATGGATGTGCCGCTAAAGGCACCCCTTCTTCAAAACCTTTCTTAGCTTCTTGAACAAATGAAAGTTTAGATAAACTTTCCATATTCTTCTTAAGCATAAGTTCTGCAGAACTAGCTTGAATTTTATCAACATAGTCATCATTCATTAAACCATAATATTTATTAAGGTCATATTTCTTTGATACTTTTGCCGGTGTCATCTTCTTTCTAGAATCTATATCAAACTCTTTTAGAGTATTCCTGTCAAGCTTCATTTTATTTGTATCCGAAAATATAAATGATTGCTCAGGTAAAAACATAGGTACTCCACCGCTAGAGTGTCTCGGACCCTTTATGTCATAAAGACCAAAGTTTCCATCATTGCTTAAATCTGTTAAAACAGTTTCCCCACCTTCAGCTTCTAAGTTTGATTTTTCTCTAGGTACTGATGATAAACTATAACGCACATCTGTACTATCCGGACTACCCATTCCTTGAGAATGATCTGAAAAAGTTGTAAGACCATAATCAGCCTGGTCTCCTGTAACTGGACCACCATGAGCCATCTTAACTTCTCCATTAACTATCTCAACTCCATCCGGTAGATTATTAATTTGTACTTTATGTTTAATCTTTTTACTCATATTATAAGTATTTAATTTCAGCACCAAGTGCCATTAGCTTTGCTATAGTTTCTGTATCTAGCTCAACACTTCCACCAGATTTTTTAATCTTACCACCTGTCAAATTCCAAAATCTAGTAGGATTATGCTGAATCTGCTTATCTTTATCAAAAGGATGTCTTACTTTGCTCATAAACTTTCCTACTTTAGTGAACTCATTGGGCTTATCACGCTCACGGCCAAAATTAAAGCCACTACTTCGTTCCTTTCTACCATAACCTTCTAACGCATCACCTGTTATGCCGGCTTCTTCAGCTCTTTGACGATCTCTCTCCTGATCTTGCCCATGCAACTTTGCATTTAGTTTCCAATTATACCTCTCATGTTGAGGCTTACTAATTCCAAAGCCTCGACCTGGTTCCATTATAGCTTTATTAGCTTTTCGTTGAGTTCTCATAACGTCACCAGGAACTTGACCTCTAAATGATCTAGGATCCATTCTAAATTCAGCACTGTCAACTATACCCAATTGGTCTTTTGATAATCCGCTTCTATCTATGTTTGCATAGTCAGTGTCTCCAAGCATTGCATCAGATTTTACAAACTTATGAAATCTCTTTTTACCTTTCAATGGCTGAGGTACTGGAGGATCTGAAGGATTGGGAAAATCTACTGCTCCACCAGGTGCCATTTTTTGCAATTCCTCCAATGCCATTCTATATCTTCTATTACCTTGTCCTTCCATTTCCGATAACCTTTGTCTTTCTCCCTCTGCAATCTCTATCATCGGATTTGATGGCATATACATTTCCATCATGCCAGGCTCCATGGGAATCATCTGTTGAGTTTGACCACCTTTTTCTCTACTATAATTTAGTTGAGGATCTTGCCAAGCATTAGCTTCTCTAATTTTACTAAGAGCTGCCTCAGCTTCCATCATCTTAGCTTTTAATCCAGGAGTAGCTCCAACATATTTCATTACGCCAGAGTCATCTGTATAATAATCACCTTCGCCTGTAGCCATTGGATCGCTTCCATCTTGCCGTCTTAATGAATATCCTGAATATACATTTCCTGGATTATTATATAAATCTAAAGTATCATCATCACCATAACCTGCAGATATTACACTATGCTGTGAACCACTAGATGGGCCACCTGGTTGATCATACATATGACCTCTGATTAGATCCCCTTCTTCTGTTGGCATAGTCCCTTTAGGTTGAAGCTCAAATCCAAAATTTTCAGCATTAGAGTTAAACTGCGCATTACCCGGTATAATTGGAAGTGGGTCTCCAGGACCATAAGTTCTACCATTGAGTTTAAACGGCTTTGTACCTTCTGGAATTGTCGCACCAGCTTCTCTCATTATTTGACAAGAATATGTATTACAAGCAAAGCCTGTATTATTTACCCAGTTTGCCAAGTTATCTGATATACCCACATCTGAATAAGATGCTCCAGCCTCGCCATGTTGTCTAGCTAGATCTGATGTTTTCTTTCTAACAGCCATTACTCTTGCCATCTCTTCATCATATGCTGCTTTAGCTGCATCATACGCTGCTTGTTCTTGAGAAACTTCAGGTACAAATTCAGTATCGTTAGAGGCTACTTCAATCCCTGGTTGTGCCTTTCCTCCAAATCTTCTTTGATTATAAAAAGAAGTCGGGTTATAATTTTGCCAATCTGGCTTATTTGAATTCATCATCATTATATCATTTAATATTTGATTGTTATTTTCAGGAGCTGCATCAGGAGCATAGTACACAGACTGACCTGATTCATCAACACCGAATGTAGTGTTTTCCGGTAAATCTTTAGATGCATTAAATGCAGCCATATCTTCACCAACTTGCAAGAATTGCTGTCTTTCCTCTTCAGATAAATTTTTACCTCTATCTATAAAATCTGAAAGATTCATCATGTCGGATCTTGCTTCCTCCATAGCTTTTTTGTATTCCCTTCTTACTTTACCTTTACCTTTATTTGTATATAGATCCCAATCAACATCTTTAGGCATTACTAAAGTTTCATACTTTTGAGTTTCTGGATTAAACTTTATACTTGTTCTTGGAATTAAATCAGCAGCTGCCTCTTCCTTTGTAGGTAGTGGTGTACCATCCTTACTAGCTTCATAAAGATCCCTAGCATTAGTAGAATAGTTTAGTTTATCTGGATCATAGTTTGGATCATTTGGATCTACTGTAATCTTATAATTATAATCATCTGCTTTAGAAAGCTTATGTCTTTTTCTTTTAGCTTTGTTATCTCTAAATGCACCGGACATTAATCCAGTTTCTGGATTTATTTTTCCGCTAAATAGATTAGACATAGATTCAGCAAATGCATTTGCAGCATTTATAGGGTCTCCTTTCATACCTAAATCCATAGGCATATAGTTAGAGAGTGGATTAGCAACGTAACCATCTCTTTCTCCAAAGAACTGATTTATAGTAGATCTTCTACCTTTTGGTAATAAAGCTCTTTGATCCCTATTAAAGGCACCACCACGTTCATACAAACCTGTCCATTTTCCAAATCTATCATAAGCATCTTCAGCACCCTCCATAA
>JAAHTH010000609.1_pt1 | contig 33375 bp, 12 predicted proteins | sample 6116091 | NCBI WGS metagenome assembly JAAHTH01 (sample SAMN13939990, study PRJNA603662) | sponge metagenome | isolation source: marine sponge | host: Mycale hentscheli | place: New Zealand | collected 2006
GGGAGGGTGACCCCCGGCCGGGCCCCCCCAGGTCGTCCGTGCACAGTGTCTGGCGGATGGGAGCGCGTTGCAGAGGAAATGGTGGGGACACAAGACAATACTGTCTCAGTTAGGTTCAAAACTGGGTTTGGTGTTAGCCCATGTATGCGGGTGAACTTGCTTGTAAACGACTTTGTTTACCAAGCCATGACAAACAAAATACTCACTATCTTCCAAGCAGACTTCCGTAGAACTTTCATTCATGTAAGAGACATGGCTAGAGCTTTTACAATGGGTGTAGAGAATATGGGCAACTGGAAACACAAAGTATACAATTGTGGAGCCAATCATCTTAACTGGACAAAAAGAGAACTAGCAGAGTATGTCAAAGAAAATACTGGTTGTTTTGTTCATTATGAAGAAATTGGAACAGACGCAGATCAAAGAGACTACGAAGTAAGTTACGATAAATTAAGTGATGAAGGTTTTGAGTGTGAAGTAGACATGAAGACTGGGATTCAAGAACTAATTAAAGTAGCACCCTTATTACAAATAAGACATCAATACGCATGATAGATATCAAAGACAAAACAGTTTTGGTTACTGGTGGAGAAGGCTTTCTTGGAAGAGCTATCGTCAATAACCTTATAGAAAAAGAAGCCAAGCCTATCATCCTCCGTCATGGAGATGTAAATCTCAACGACTTACAAACAGTCATACACTACTTAAATTCTGTAAAGCCAGATTATTGTATTCATGCAGCAGGCTATAACGGAGGAATAGAATTCAACAGGATGTATCCAGCAGATATCTTATTCTCAAATACCGTAATGGGTTTGAATCTGCATCACGCTTGCGAATGGGCAGGAGTGAAAAAACTTATTTCAATAATGACTTCTTGTGCTTACCCAGATACAGGAATGGAAGTTCTGGAAGAAGGAGAATTTTGGAACGGTTTACCGAATGAGACTATTCGCGCTCATGGGATAGCAAAGAGAGTCTTACAGGCGGCTTCCGAGGCTTATAGCAAACAATATGAATTCAATTCAGTCTCTGTTTGTGTTACGAACCTGTATGGCCCAAATGACACATTCAATTTAGTCAGAACAAAAGTCGTTGGAGCTTTGATTAGAAAGTTTGTAGAAGCAAAACAAAAGGAAGAAGAGCAGGTTGAGTGTTGGGGAACTGGATCTCCTATGAGAGAGTTTATGTTTGTAGATGACGCAGCTGAAGCAATAGTTCAAGCTTTGCAGAAATACGAAGACAACACAGCTCCACTTAATATAGGAACAGGCAGTGACATAAGCATTAAGCAATTAGTAGATTATATTAATGAAGCTGTAGGTTACGAAGGCGAAATATTCTGGAATACCGAAAAGCCTGATGGTCAGATGAAAAAATTGCTTTCAGTAGAAAAAATGAAAGAGTATATAAACATTGAACCTACTAATGTAAAAGAAGGAATTGCAAAGACGGTAGAATGGTATTCCTTAAATAAGAAAGAAGCTGATGCCAAAAAATAACCAAATAGGCTTCATGGTAAGCGATACTACAGCTAGCCATCTATCCTTTTCACTAATAAAAGGAATCAACGACTACATAGATAACGGAGGAAAGGAAGACTTTATTGTTTTCTTTGAGAACTCTTCTGCAAATATAATTGAGCCTAATTTTGCTACTATGTCCATGAGCGAAATATGGAGTTTTCATGGAAGTCTTATTTCAACAAACATTTCTACTTCACTTTCTATGAACAAATGTTTTGCACCAAAATCAAAATATTTTTATGTTTGGGATCTTGAATGGATTAGAGATCATGGGCGAGAATACGAAAAAACAATACAAGCATTTATTCCTAAAGAAACAAAACTAATAGCTAGGAGCAAAGATCATGCAAAGGCTATAGCAAATTATTCAAATAGGAAAGTTGACCATATAATAGAGAATATCAATATAGAAAAAATAGCGAGGATGACAAATGAGTAGTGCATTTATAAACAAGTACAAGGAATATATCATTGAACAATATGTCAATGAGAAGAAAAGCACATATGAAATAGCTCAAGAGCTTAAAACATACCCAAATAAAATCAGACGAGCGTTGAACACTCTTGGAGTCAACCTTCGTGACAAAAGCTCTGCTCAAACTGTAGCAATACAAAATGGTAGGCATGAGCATCCAACAAGAGGAAAGAAAAGAACAGAAGCTGAAAAAGTTGCAATTAGTAACGGAATGGCTAATTACTGGGATGAGATGGAAGAAGACGAACGAAAAAGACGTTCAGAACTTTCCAAAAAACAATGGGATGAAATGTCTGACGAAGACAAAGCAAACCTAAGAAAGTTAGCTGCGGAAGCAGTTAGAAAAGCTTCAAAAGAAGGTTCAAAGATTGAGAAATTCATTTATGAAGGGTTGACTAATGCTGGTTATGATGTTATCTTTCATAAGCGAGGATTGGTAGAAAACGAGAATCTAGAAATAGATCTTTTCATACCCTCGATTAAAACAGCTATAGAGATTGATGGCCCTGCTCATTTTCTCCCTATTTGGGGTCAAAAAAGTCTTGATCGCCATATACGAGCGGACGCTCAAAAGGCTGGTTTATTAATAAATAGAGGTTTTGTGATTCTTCGTGTGAAGAATATTATCCGCAACCTTTCAAACAAAAACATGAGAGAAGCTCTGGCTGTTGTATTGGAAGAAGTTGAGAAGATTGAGAATAAGTTTCCTCCAGCAACAAAAAGACTCATTGAAGTAGAGACATAATGCATAGCAATAAGACAATAAAAGAATTGAAAGAAATTTTGGAAGATCATAATTGTGCCATTCCTAATGGTGCAAAGAAAAAAGACCTAGTTGAATTAGTGGAGGCTGTTATGGCTAAAGACGAAGATTTTGTAACAATGCAAGTTGAAAACCCTGACGACATGTTTGATGAACTTTTCGATAACACAATAGAAGAGGAAGTCAAAGAAGCTGTAGTTGAAGAAAACATTGGAGAAGAAAGTCGTCCATCTATGTTTAGTGATGAGTGGAATGACTTTGTTATGGCTCATTTTCATAGAAATGAACTTATTGATGGCAATCCAATATGTGCAGGACTCAGAAGAGTTGCTGAATTCCTATTAGGAGATATTGTAGAGTCTGGTCCAGAACAAGTATTTCCTGCTATGGACGGATCGGCTCCTGATAGAGCAACAGTAGTATTCAAAGTCGTCTTTAACTGGATGAACAGTGGAGAACAAAGAGTATACAAAGAGGTGGCAGATGTGTGGCATGGTAATACTGACGATTTGTTCTGCGCTCATCCTGTCGCTACTGCTAGCACGAGGGCTGAAGGGAGAGCTTTAAGAAAGGCTCTAAAGCTACGATGTCTTGCTGCTGAAGAATTAGCTAAGAAAGATATTGTTAGCATCGTTAAAGAAGCTGTGAAGAAGTCTCCAACATCTGGAGAATACGAGGTTGATCAAAGTATCAGTACTCAACAAGTTCAATTCATAGATACAAAATGTAAACAACTCGACATTGATGTTATTTTGTTTATTAATATGGGAAGTGGTGATTATGCCAATATTGGCCAAGTCACAAGAGATAGTGCAAAGAAGATGATTAAGTTTTTGAATGGGTATCAGAATGGTGAGCCTATTCAGGATTCAATAAAAGGTTATAAGGCCAACTGGAGGTTATGATGAAAGCAAGTTATACTAGCGGAAAGATTACTGTTGAAATTGACTTTGAAACACAGATTGAGCTGTTTCAGAAGTTATCTAATTTTCAAGAGATCTTTGAAGAAACAACATGCGGAAAATGTGGAAGCGATAACATCAGATTCCAAGTAAGGAATGTAGACGACAATCTTTACTACGAACTTAGATGTGCTGACTGTGGAGCGAAGTTGGCTTTTGGTGTAATGAAGAAGGGTGGAAGATTATTCCCCAAACGGAAAGACAAAGAAGGTAAATGGTTACCTAATAACGGATGGGTTAAATGGAACCCTGAGACCAAAAGAGAAGAGTAAAATAAAAAACCCCGTCATTGCTGGCGGGGTTTTTTAGTGCTTACAAAAAGGTAGTTTTTAGAGATATTCTAACTCTACATATAGACCATATTGGGTCTTACTACCAATGCTGTCAGGCGAAGCTGTGATAGCTACATACCAGTCGTGCTGTGTGTATTGACCAGTGTTAGAAGCTCCATTACCAGCATACACGCCTAATGCTCCGGGGGATTGAGCAAGAGGAACAAATACGCCACTACCACCAACTGTAAGAGTTCCGTCTGGAAGTCTATCACTTGGATTGGTAGAACCCTGATGAGTCCCTTGAGCGTCTGCACCACTATGGGAAGTGCTTCCGTACCAAGTATCATCTCCAGAGCCTAAAACTGCGTATGAAGTATTAGGATGAATAATCTCAGCGACTCTAGTGATAACACCACTAGCGGGATGATTCTTATTAACTCTGTCAAATATTCGTAGCTTACAATTCTGTGTTCTAACAGCACTGTCGTTTGTAAATCTAATGTTTAGCGTGGCTTTTTCGTTTGGAATATACTTTAAGCCAGTAGCTGAAACAATACCAGCAGCAAAAGCTGTGGTGTCAGTAGAATACTTAACGTTGTTGGCAGAACCTTTTTGTGTAGTTCCAGCACCATCGGTAATAAACGTGGTGTCTTGAAACTGATTGATCTGTACTGATTGGCCAAAAGAACCACCAAAAAAACCTAAGCCAGAACCAGCTAGATTATTAACAGTAGTTGAGCCAGCCAAAAAACTAATTAGGGCCATATCTAAATCTCCTTAGAGCTTATTTTCTAATATATTATACACCATTACTCAAAAAAGCCTTTTGTTTTCTTAGGAGGCTCCTTACCTTTGGCATAAGGAAACATCCTATTTAACTTAGCTTGTCTTTCAGTGCATCCACAATCCTTATTAATTGCTCCGAATACAGTATCTACAGCTTTCTTAATACCTGTTGCTTTTGTTACCTTTGCTATCGTATCTCCTAAACCTCTAGATTCAGCAGGTATTCTAGGGTCATTCATGAAGAATTTTTCTTTTTCTTCTTGCTTTTCTTCTACTATTACTTCTTCTCCCTCGTCTAACTCCACCTTTTCATAGCCCTGTCTTATCATTTGTTTTTGATACATATCTTGCATTGGACCGACTCCTTCTTCCCACAGCTTAAAGTAGTCCTGCCTAGTTTGACACAATGTATGCAAAGATTTTGACTTGACACACTTATGTCTGTCACAAAATACACTCCTTGATTCAGAATCCATCTGGCACTGACAAGGAGTAATTACCAAATTTCCAGAATCTTTGTCAAAATCAATTTGATCTGGAATGTTTCTGACATTGTCAAATACTCTAGGTTGTTTCTTTTGAACTGGCTTATAAACCTGTTCTACAAAATCTTCTTCAGTGTCTTCAAAAAAACCTGTCATCTTAATTCCTCTAACTTGTCTATCATTCATGTACATTTACTTTTAATTGTGATACTCCACCTATTTCAAAATCAAATTCTAGATCTGTAAGTAAAGGACCTTCGTAATGATGGAAGCATCTGTCTGCACATAGATAAAATGCCAAAGGACCTCTAACGTTGCAACATATTTGATCAAACCCTAAATGCCAATCTAGATTTACAGGTCCGGTTGAATTACCGTCTCTACAATTATTTTCCGGTGGTGGATACCCTACAATTATATCGAAAGATCCGCCATGTCTGCTCCACACAGCTCTTTCGTTTTCTTGAACTCCATATTTAGTATAAGTCCTAACATCTTCAGCTTTCATAAATACATTTTTCTCAATATTAGGAGCATATATTACGCCTTTGTATACTCGATCAGCCTGTCCTATTCCAGTCTCATGGCCCATAGCAATAGCTTCTTCTGAAGACAAATTCTTCAAGTCAAGGAATCCTTTGTTCATTGTGCTTGGCCCATACTCTGGAGCGGGTGATATGACTTCTCCTTTACTACTTTTATAGATTGGATGCCCTAGAGCTACTTCTCTACAAACTCTTTCGGTCATTCCAGCACCTCTTATTGGTTTTTCTGGAGGGTTTGCTTCTGGATCCCATACTCCTCCATTATCGTAGAAAATAAGACCTAAAGCTTCACAATCAGCTTTATTGTCACCTTTATTTCCATTACACTGTGGCTCACTACACAATTCTTCTGTAGTATTTTCTTCAGGATTAAGATCACAACCACCTGTTGACTGATAGGCAGGTACTGTAGAACCCATACATTCAAAATCATCAATAACAGCAGTTGAGCTTACTGTAGTCCCACTTCCTCCACCATAAGCTTGCATACCTTTTGTTGCACACGCATCTCTTTTACTCAAAGATGTAGTCAATGTACTAGAGCCTATTGTCTGTGCTTGCCCTACAAATATATCAGTACACTTATTAGCTGCTTGATTTGATTCTCTCCAAGTTCCGCCGTTTTCAAGATATTCATAACAAGTTCCAAGTGTAGTCTCAGTAAGATCCATACACCAACCAAAATCCTTCTTTAATGCACAGTTGTCCGATCTTATGCAAGCATCTTGCAGAGAAGACACTATCTGGACAGTATTTCCATCAACATCCTCCTCAAGGAACTTATCAGTTTCCATTAAGGAAACGCCAGTGTTATTTGTACGCGGAGTCCAATTTTTCATGAACTCTCCTATCTTTCTAATGTAAACACATTCTCCGACAGTTCCATCTGCTACGTTTCCTGCCTTACTAGTTCCTGCCTGTCCATATTCTTTATATCCAAATCCAGAACTAAACGCAGAAGAGACTATAGGGGTCTGGTTCTCAGTCCCTGTTACTTGTGTATTACTAAATGGAGATGGTGGACGAGCAGGCGTTGTGTCTATCCATACATGTTCTCTCATCGTCAGACACTCGCCTTTTGTCGTCGGCACTGTATAGTTTGCATCATCTTTGAAATCACCCATAGGATCAACGATAGTTCCTTCGTGAACTTCAACATCTAATTGCCAATCACTCTTGACGTTTCTGCCTTTACTTATTGCTCTTGGAGGAACTTTTTCACTACCCCAAATTTTTGCCCCATCAACAAAGTCCATATTCAATTCGCCATGAAGAGCTATTTCAAATGAATATTTACTTGTAAAATCATCTCCAATAGGAGACTCGACTACTCCAAGTGGAACATCTCCGTACCATTCAAAACCAGCTGCGATACATTCTAATTTTGCATCAGCTATGAGTCTATTTCTTTCGGATGTTTGTTCAACTTCATCTAGATCAGGATTGAACATACTGTTTTGACAGTATCTATTAGGATTTGTCCTTGCTATATACATGCCGTCATATTCAGCTCTAGGGCATTTTACTTCCTCTTTGATAGTACCATTAGAAGCTATCGTCGTTAGTAGCAAGCATTCATGACAATTTCCCGGTGGATCTGAATAATGAGATGTGCAGGCATCTTTAACCATGAATCCATTGATTTCACAGTTTACTGGACAGCCTTCAACAAAATCTTTTTCTTTGTTTTGTAGACTAAGAGGTGTGTCATTCAATGGATCTTTGTAGAAACCTTTTCTGTCTTGCTCATTATTGGTTTGTCCAACTACCCATCCGCCTCCAAATGCTTCGCATAATTGTTCATCAGCTTCACTGTCTTCATACGCTTGAACCCACTGTCCATTAGGAGTAAATACCAAATCTTTAGTAAGGTTTCCATCAGGATCCCAACCGTCTGCAATTAAGTCTTGCTGTTTCTTTACACTCGCTGCCGAGCAGTCATATTCAGTTTTCCAAGGTCTGTCTGTATCTGGGTCAATATGATATTTAGTTATTGTTCCTCCAGTTACTCCAAACCCATTTGGATGTTGCGTATCTTTACAAACACCTTCCATACACTCGTTAATGTTTAACGTGATGTCCCCATTGCAATAACCAAGTCTAGTCCCCATACAAGTAGCTTGATAGGCAACAGATCCGCTAATAATTATTTTTTCACCATCACTTAGATCATGTGGTTGTCCAGTTGTAGCTTTTGTATAAAGGAATCTAGGAATCCATTTTCCTGCACTTGTTCCTCCAGATTCGCATTGTTGTTTTGTATATGCTACTTTTCCTAGACAACCTCCATCTTCTTCATTTGTCGCGTAAACATTGTCAATTGAGTTAATCATGACTGAGGTTACTGGCATGATTAATGGGATTGGAGTTGTTGTGTCTCCTTGTGAAACTTCGTTCATCACAGACAACATATTTAAGTTTTCAGCTGTTGGCTTTAGTCCAATTCTTCCTAAAGCTGTATGAGCGGCAACAGGGTCTTTTCTTAAATGTTCAGTGTTTTGCCAACCCATAGGAACACCTTTAGGCCACATGTCTTGGGTTCTACCATGTGAAGAGTGGTTCTGAACTCCTACAGGCCATGGGTTTAATCCAAACGGATGTGCGTATTCACGATTTGGAAGCATATCTGCATCTTTGGGATTGAATGTACCATCATCATTCAAGATTCCGCTTCTGTCATAAATCTTTAAGTGTCTATTTTGTCTAGGGTTTTTACTTATGAGAGGCTCAATGCTTGCAACCCTTATTTCCATGAATGAGGTATTACCACGTTGTGGACGCCCAAGTGTAAATTTATTGTTTCTACCATCAGGGATTGCAGGACCTTCTACGTCTATTGGATATTCGGTAGCAAATGTCTTATCATCAAACTCTCCATAAACTTCCCACCTATCTGATGGAACCATCGGAGCGCCAGAACTTTTTTGGTCGTAATTGTATATCTTACTTCCTAGTACATGAGTAGCTCCTGCTGGTAAGAAAGGATTTCTTGGCATGTTGTTTCTTGTTGTGCTGCCAAAATCATCATTTTCAGCGTCTAACAAGTTAGCTTGACCAATGCCTACAGCAGTACCTTTAGGCCAAGAACATCCATTACCTGTATTAACAACGAGAGTAGCACTTCCATCTTCATGTATATCTTTTACATAGTAGACAGTAAATATTTCTGCTGGTTTTTTCGGATACGGATCGTAACCCCAAGCGCTGCATTTATGGTCAATGTCACCTCCTGTAGTGCAGGCTACTCCACCACTCCATAACGGAAATGACTGACCATCTAAACCAGCCTGTAAAGGTATGTCCATTCCTGTATATGTACAGCAATCTTTGATTTTCGCACAAGGCCCTTGGTTTCCACAGCTTTTATGGGCAGGAATACATCTTCCAGCAAAACTATACTTTCTTTCATCACTCCCTCTTGCTGGAACTTTTGGAGGATACATGTCTCCTCCGAGTATTGATTTCTTACTTACGCAACTCGTGTGTTTTAAGCATGGAGGAGTTCCACTAACACCTTCTTGTACTCTTCCATATCTTAAGCCTTCGCTTGCGTCAAAATCATAAAAATTACAATTAGCTATTTGTGCATATATCTCTATGCCATTATCTCGATAATCAAGGATATTGCCTCCAAAACCTCCTTGTTTTACCATCCCATCTTCAAAGGTAATGCTTGGTATACTGTTGCCACAACCCATTATTAATCTGATGTAGTGACTATCTTTAACAGCTGTTGGAAATTCATGTTCTCTATGTCGTTGATCGAAAAAATCAATACCATCTACCCTGACTCCTTCATAAGTGTATTGTGCCGCATCGCAATTGCCACAGTCAGCATTTTGTGCGACTATTGTTTTTGCACTACTAAACTTGTAATCAGGATGAATAAACTCTGCGGTTCCTCCACTGCTCATACAGTTAGGCGAAAATACAAATCTATGTTGATACATTTTGCATTGTTTTAATCCAACTGCTCCCATTTGAGTCCAGTCAGATCGCCAAACAGAACCATCATATTTTAATTCAACATCAATTGTGCCTAAGCCGGGACATGTTTCATACTGATGTTTTGCAGAGTTTGCCCACATGTATGGGACTCCATAAGCATCTGTTGATATTTCAAGTGCAGAACAGGTTAGATCTGAACCAGCTTTGAAATATTCACCAGCGTTTGTATCGCAATCTATAGCTCTGGTATCCCAAAATCGACCTTTTATGGATATACATTGATCCCTATCGGTTATTTTAAGCCATGATCCTCCAGCAGTGGTGCAAGAAGACTCATCTGTATATTCTTCTTGAGTGTCAGGATTGCCTACGGTGCAGTAGAAGACGATGCTACCAAGAGGATCTTTACAACTGGCTCCATGCTCAATAGTTTTAGTTAAGATGAGAGCATTGCTAGAATTGTAACAACCTCCGACATTGTTAGATGGTAAAACGACTCCATCTTCCTCGCAACTGTTTCCAGACTCTAAAGGTATAGTGTCACCATAACACTTCTGAGGAACATGTTGAGGGAAACACGTACAAGGATCAAATGACCAATAATGGTATGTATCATTACCGCTAGGACCACCTCCAGTTTTTGTCTTACAAACAGCTTTTAATTCTTGCGCAGTTCCAAGTACAAATTGTTGACCTACATTTTTAAAGTTACAGTCTGGCAGCAAAGAATCCAAAGCGTATTCGCAGGTAGGATGCCTCTCAAAGGCAAATGCATCTCGATGATTTATAAGACAATCGCAACAATCTTCATATCCCGGTTTGATTGGAATTTTATCTTGATCGCTATATAGGTTAGAACACTTTCTGCAATTTCTAGCTGTTTCTGGGATGAGTTCGGTAAACTCTTGCGTTGGTCTTTTTCTTAGGAAATCTTCACAGTCATGAGCAATCTCTAGTCTATTTTTTCCTACCCAAGTTCCTTTTTGCCACTTGTAACCTGCTGGGTTTCCATCAGCATCGAGACGACTTTCGCAATCTTCTTGATTGTCAATTGAATCAAAAGTGCAAAATTCCCTTTCACATGAAGCTTTATCTGTTTTTGCATCATCTGGTATTGTTTCCAATGCATTGCCATCAGCGTCTACGAATGGATTTGGAAATTCACAATTACCATCTGTTAATGGATAAAATTTAGTGTGCCCACCGCTAGCAGTCCAAGTTCCTCCTGCGTCTGTACATCCTGTTTCGTCAGAAATTGGACTAAAGAATCCTCCGGCAGCTTCGCAGTCTGCTGGAGTTTTATTTCCTTGAGGGTTTACTGTACAAATTCCGCTTTTACTACAACCTCCTGCTCCAGAGCCTCGTGCTGCACACTCGTCTTTTGTGTAAACAGTTAAAAGTCCCGGTTCTTGACCACTTACATTGCTTACTCTATAACAAGCACCAAAATTGCTTGGCTTATCAGTACATTTAGTTACATCTGGTACAATTATACAATCATGATAAAAATCAGAACAACAATAACCGTCAAAATGATTAGTGAAAGGCTCGTATTTCCACTTCCAATTCGTAGTTTCTGAGTCATATATAAAGTCACCAGCCTCACATGGATCCATTGGACATCCACCAATGATGTCTTGGAGACTACTATCTGTATCACTAAGTGTAGCAGTCAATGTCTCTGGCATGAAGTGATCACAACAAACAGGGCATATACCTTTTTGCTCTATTTGAATGTAGTAGTCATTGGCTCTTTCTTCCCATCTTCTGGTAAGACCACTCCATCCAAATCTATAAAGAGAATCAAACTGGTCTGGATTGAAGTAACCAGCTTCTACACCCAAATCTTGGTGGAATATTTCCCAAGTTCCTGTGTAAGGACATACCGGATAGTTTGGAAGTGCTACACTATTTCCGGGCGAGTTTTCACCAAGGTACTCAACTGACCTTTCTATATTAAACGTATTCCGTTGCCAACAATCACTATATATACTGTCATCTGAAACAGAACCATCTTGATTTACACAATCGTTAGGCTTATTTATATAGATTCCGCCTCTCCATTCAAGACCATTATTTTCACAAGACTCTTTGGTTGTGAAGCCGCCCATCTTTTCTCCTGAAGCAGGTTCATAACAAGAACCACTTGCTTCACAAGCTGCTTTCATATCAGGAGCGTTTTGAATTGCTTCGCTATTATCTATGTTTCCACTTGCGTCTTGGCATCTTTCAACATAGATTTGATCGTTGCTATTGTAATCAGCGTCTAAGTCTAAAGTATGATAAACCTTAGCTAGTTTATTACAATCACTTCTAGTCATTATCGACTTAGTGACCTGTTTGTCTGCGTCTTTTATAATGTTACATAAACCGTAAGATTCGCATATTTCCTTGGAACCTTCCACTTTCTTCTTCGTAAGAACATTGTCAGCCATTTCTTGTTCGGTCATCCAAGTTCCAAACCGATCATCGCAATCTTCAGGTCCGCAATAGTGACCCCCATCAGTTATTGTTCCACCGCAGGTATAGTTTTCATTAATGGGAGCGCCATTTACCACTAAGAAAGGATTAAACTTATAATCAGATCTAGCATTATCTGGTTGGTTTATGGTCTTTCCACCATCGTATGCAATGCATCTAGCTGCCCAGTCTCCAATTGTCGGCTTGCCATGATTTACGGCAGGGTCGTCAACAACTTCTGATTTTATTGTTAAAGGAGGTGGGTTAAGTGGGTTTTCTTCTCCTCCAAAATATCCCTCTACTTCCATAGGTAGGCCATAATTCCAATAGCAAACATCTACTTTTCCATCGGTGCATTTTATTGGTGTGCCATGAGAGTCCACTGCTTCAGGCATATTCTCTATAGCATCTTTAGTCAGACTACCTAATAGAGGAAGATTATCACATGTATACAAATCAAAAGTATCAGCTGTTGCATTTTGCACTACCGCAAAAGGAGCATACTGAGTCTCGGTACTTCCGGGAACTGCTATACCATAACAAGCTAGGAACTCATCTGGACAACTTTCACTCCATGTTCGACCTGTCGCAGAATCGAAAGTACCTCCGCATCCCGGACTTCCTTGTAGTACACAACCATCTTCTTCTCCGACTGCTTTTTCTGGGTCAACTTTATAATTAGGAGGACAAGCTCCGTCGTCATCTTGACTTATAAATTTCTCTCTAGGAAATTCACAATCAGCTTTTGTGCTACAAGAATCTCCGTCAGGAGTGGTTGAATCGTTCCCTTTTGCATCTTTACAAGAACCAGCGGTGCATTCAAATTTGTTGTTTATTCCAGTGTTATTTCCACTGGAATCTTTACACTCTCCTACAAAAAGACATTCAGAAGATGGATAAACTTGGTTATCACAATCTTCACCAGTACAAGCGCTATAAAGCTTATCTTCCCATTGAGTCTCTTGCACATCTCTTGATGACAAAAATACATTGGCAGCAAAGTTTCCAAGAACACCACGACTCATTATAAGATCGCCATTGACTAATCCATGACTTCTAGAAGTGATTTTAATTGGATCTGTATTTGATGCGTGTTCAATTCTTCCAGAATGACTTACGCCAACACAACCATCACTTACAAAACTAGCAGTCTCTCCTTTTGGGTATAGTCCAGTTCTATGCCAATAATTAAGAGGATTTTCTTTTGCCTCTCCAGAAGGGAAGTCTACGCTAACTCCCGTTTGTCGCTCAATGAACCCTTCTTTCATTTGACTTATGTCTGGAAGCGAGTCAGTTAAAGGACCAGCTTTTCTTAATTTAACTACTTCATTCTCTCGTCTTGGGTATGTGCTGTCAAAGTGACCAATCATCTCCGGCACAAACGAAGGAGCAGGATCTTGGTCGTACACTGGAACCCATTTAGTTAATGGAGAAAGTTCACAAGCCGCTTGTGCTATATCAACTACTATGTCAGTAAGAATAATTTTACATTCATGCTTCATTGACTCTTCAGCACAGTCAGATTCTGACGTATCTGAAGTGCTTACATCTTCACCATCTTTTTGTAATTGGCATGTTCCAACTTTACCGCCTAAAACAACATCAACAAAGTCTTCTGGAACATTTTCTACTGCGCCACATAATTGATCTTGCGCCCTTTGTCCAACGGTGGGAATACATCCTTCGGACCATGTACCTTCAGCTCCTCCATCTTTTACTTTCGCTTCACACTCAGCTTTATCTACAGCGTCTCTGTATTTTGGGTCTGGCGCAGGATCGCAATATTGTTTCCATTCGGAAAGCGGCCATTCAAGTGCGCATCCTGCTTCAGTAAATATAGTTGGATCCCATACACCAAGTATTTCACACCGATGATAGCATTGCTCTCCGGCTTCAACCTCTTTACGATTTGTAAGTATTTGCTTATCGCATTCTTCATAATATTCACAACATGCCACAAACTTAGCAGGACTCCAATTGCCTCCAGCAGCATCACATTCATCTTCTGTCGCGTGCGTGGTTTTGGTTCCAATAGGACTATTACATTGTCCCTTTCCAGCACAGCTAGTTTGTTCAGCTTCAAACGAACCATCATCGTTTAAACATCCACCTTTTGTTCCACAGTCATTTTTACCTTTACCTTCGCAATCACCACATATTTGATTATTGGTCCAGCTATCATACGGCAACCAGCCAACCCAAAGAGCGCCGTTTCCATACCCACAATCACCCCTACGCAAAAATCCCACTGTGCCGTCCACATAAGCTTTGGCAGCTTTGGCAAGGGCTTCACACTTACCACCATTTTTTATGACACCAGCAGGAGCTGGGAAAGTTCTTACTTCATCATGAGCAAGAAAGTCAAAATACATAAAATAGTCTGGGCCATAGTTCCAGAACCAGTGACCACCACCATTGGAATCCCCTAATATATAGCTAGCACAAGTTTCCCACGCTTTATGGTCTACAGCAGCATGATAAAGGGTCTTTGCTCTATTCTGTTTTTCTTCAGTTGCTTTAAAAGGTTGTGGTTGCAAATTAAAAGCGTAAAAAGCATCAACGCCTTTAGGGTGTGCTAATTGTGATTTTGGAGCGCCTGAATTCCAATAATGATATTGACTGCATTTACCGCCATCACCTATTCCATCAACATTTGTATCAGGATTATTACACCAGTTTTTATACTGGTTTTTATACATCGCATCACCGGGATATGAATACTCATACGACCAATTTCCGCCAACCATACTGCTATCAGCTCCCGGTAGTAGAAACTGCAAGGTTGCAGGATTACCTTTTTTATCTCCAATACTTGTGTGCCACATAGGTTGGGTTTCTTTCCAACCTGAACGTATCTGACGTTCGTTTTCTATTGTTAGATTAAGATTAGAGCAGTTTACTAATTGGTCTGTGCTTAGATAGAGTACTATTTCTTCACCACATGTGGTGTCATAGTAATTGTCTAGATTATTATCTTTTAAGTCTTGTGGGTCAGGTCTTTTAACATTTTCGTCATAACAGCCTCCATGAAAATTACATGGTCTTATCACTAAAGTCCAATAGGAGACTGTGTCCATGAAAAACTCTGTGTCTGGACCGTCATCTCTTTGCCATTGATTTACCGCAGCTAGACAATCATGAGTTGCCTCAGTAGAAATGTTATGACCTGCCTGATATGGACTTAAAATTACTTCATGATAAGGAGTAGTACAGCTAGGGTTTTTTCTTGCACTTAATGTAGAACCAGATATTTGTGGAGTTCTAGATGGGTAAGTGCCATCCATAATGACTTCACCGCAACATGATAATTTTTCGTATTCCCAATCAACCCATTGACTAGAAAACCACTCATTTTTCATCCATGTGTTTCCAGCCTCTATGCATGAATCTTCGTCAGCATGTCCAGTATCTTTTCCATTAGCATCGTTACATGCAGCAGCGCCTTCCTTGTAAGAAGCTGCGCATGTAGCAGCGTCTTCTAGTTTCCATATACCATTACCCTGAGCTTCGCATTCAGCTTTATTTTGTGGGACAGGGTCTTTTGCTCTAGAGACACTATCAAGACAGTAAGGCTCGACAATCCTGTCTTCTTGACTTTGAAATTTATCAGTTTTTGGTGCAAGACAAGAGCCAGAATCCTCGCATGTTGTTTGATCGTCGTATAACCATTTGTTGTCTTCCCATACCCATGTTCCTGATGCAAAATTGCAAGAGGCTTCATCTGTATAAGGCTGCTGTGTTACAGGATCGCTTATACTACAGTAGCCATTTATACTAGATTCAGTAGCTTCACAATCTTCTTTTTGTTTTGACATAGAAAAAGATGAACCAAAAGCCGGATTGAAGCCTGTTATTTCTTCACACCTTTGCTGTAATCTTTTCCCTGTTATTGGATTTCTACAGTAAGGACGCTTCTTTAGAGGTGTTGAGCCATCTACTAAACAACTTCTGTCTTTTGAGTTTGAATCATAGTAACTAAGTGTTGTTGTTCCAACTCTGTCATTTGGTTCAGCGCCATTGCTTATACTGTAATTATCTAGATAGCCATCCTTGGTTACTCTTATTGTTTTTTCTCTAGACTTTATATTTGTTACAACTTCGTCAGATTTTACATCTATACTAAATTTAGTTGGATGCTCTTCTGTTCCTATTAGTTGTATATGTCCGCCATTGGACTCTACATCATCTTCATCATTAATATCATTATTGATATAGACAGGAGTTTTTGGACTCCAATGATGTTTGTCTAGAGCATTGCAACTCGCTTCATCTGATATGCCAGCAACAGGTAATCCACTACCATCAAAACACAATGGGGCAGTTCCATCTAGAGTGCTAGCCCTAAGCATTTCTGTGCCTGTTGTAGGCGCTGTTGAATTATAGACAGACAATCTTAACCAAGCATTTTCTCCTAGCCTTGGCCAATTACTTTCACCTTTTAGGGCTTTATCATAATTAAAATCATCTCTGATTGTGAATTGATCAAATCTTTGAGAAATAGGATCGTTTTTATCAAAATCTTTAAATTTATTATTAGCGGGATGGCATTCAGAAGGTTTGCCATTTGGAAGAGTTGTAACTTTACATGGGTCACAAGCATATTCTAATTTTCCATAAGCATTATTGGTACAGCATCTTCTGCCTCTCCAAGATCCTTTAGAATATTTAAGGTGTATAGTTTCACCACCGCCTCCTTCAATTTCCCCTTTTGCTTCGTATCTGCCATTTGGATTTCTGACAACTGTTATAGCTAACTCAGGAGGAAGGTGACATCCATATTGGTCTTTAGCAAGAAGCATACTGTCACAACCAGTATTTACGCAGCCACACCCTTCACTGCAAAACCGACCTTTGTTTCGGCTTTTGAGTGTACCTGTGTCCCACTGGGGAACAATATCGGACATGTCAGGAACCCACTGACTTTTTCCTGTCCTCGCATTTTTCAGCGTAAATTCATAACTGGGATTATAAGAAGTATCCCAAAAGTCGCCTATTGCCATTATGATCCTGCTGTTTGTGGATAGTCATCATCTGGCCCGCAATCTTCTCTAGTCGCAAAGCCCTGAGCAAAAAATTTTCAAGAGCAAGAACCCATTTCACCTCTATCGCAACCTGCGTGTGAAATTATTTCCATTCCATAAAATTCGCCTTGTAAAATTACATGTACAGGAATAGATTCCTTTACTTTTACTTTTGTACCAACACCTCTTCCGCAAGCTGCGGTGTCTGTTCTTTCATATTCATATACTATTTTCCTACCAGTATCATAACTGAAAAATGCATCTCCTACCATTAATCCCTGACCCAAAGGGTTCTCTATAAATATCTTTTGATATAGTAAAGCTTTAGCATGTTCTGTCCATACTTCATCTTCTCCTATTTTTTCATTAACAAACTCACCAGTTCCATAGTTACTAGAACCCCATCCATGACAAGGGTTACCAGCTCTTCTTGCTTGAGGAGTACCGCCTTGTACTTTTCTAAATTTGTCAGTACACTCAGTAAGTTCGTTATTTTTTCCTATTTGTTCATCTACAGCTCTTAAAATGATTGCATCATAAAAAGGAGAGCATCCATCCTTAAAGTCTCCACATACTGTTTGTGTGCCTAAAGTTCTACATCTACCACACCAGTTGTGATCTTCTGGATCATATATTTCTATATCAGGATAGTAAATACTTGTTGGAAAATATGAGTGATAGTTACAATTGTGTGTTGGACATGGGTTTCTATATAGTCTTCCGGGAGCATTGACGTTGCCACCAACGCCAAAGTTAAAAGAGTTGTTTCCATCTATACCAGACTTTGGAAGTATACACTTTGTTGCCTTTGATAAAAATATTCCATTATGTTTACCTCCAACCCAAACTTTTCTATTGTGATCCCATCTTAAGTCAACAGGACCAGCTTTCCATTTGTCAGGTCTTCTCATATGAAAAGGAGTAAAATGCTTATGGTCGTGCTGCATACCACTAGCAGTCCTAGCTTTCATAGTTTCAGGAGCATATCTCTGTCTACCATAATTAGCACTTTTTGGTTCATTATGTCTGAAGTCAGAGTCAAACCTTAAGTTAGGAACTGGTTGTGAAGTAATAGCATCATAACCCCATCCAGCAACAACAATCGGCCCTCTAAGACCTACTGGTCTTTCTGTTTCGGTAGATTCAACATTAGGTTTTCCTAAAGGAGAAGAATGTTTAGAATATCCTGAAATGTCTGTGTTGGGACTAACCTGTTTGGTTTCCTTATTGACCAATTGTATATAGTGACCGGAAGCAAATGGATTAAGAGAAGAGGAGTCTATAGCAGCGGGAGATGGTGCAGCAGAACCAAGCTTTGTATTGAAGTTTGCAAATTCAATTTGGTCTGAGGGTTTACCTCCTTTTTCAATACTATACGGTCTTTCAAAGGTAGGCATTGCAGAGTCATCTGGAGCTTTGTTTAGATTTTTCCTTTCTCCGCCTGTACTAACTACAGCAAAGTTCGTAGCATAAGGAACGAATAGGCCATCAATAGACATACCACCAGCATTGTGCCAAGCTTTATCACTTGGAAACTGCTGCATAAAAGATCTTATTGGTCCAGTGGTCGTAGTAGTAGAAGCATTGAAATTGTTTATAGGTTTACCAGCATAGTCAGGATGATTATCCCAAAATAAAACATTATTAGCAGCATCTCTAATAGGTATGTCTTGCTCTGGATAACTAGCACTAGTCAACATCAAGTGACTATAATCGTTTTTGTCTACTTCAGACCTTTGGTCATTTACAGATTGTTTATCTTTAGCCATCTTACTATTCTTAACTCTTATTTAATATATTTTGTTATATCTCTTTTTGTTTTGGCAATTTGCTCTTCCGTGTGTTTGAGCATCTTCAACATGTCTTCTTGATTTTTTCTGATTCTTTCTCTGTTGATAGAGTCAATATCAGCAAACTTTTCTTGTGTTGTAAAGTTGTATGTGGTAGTAAGTCCATTAGCACCCATTGATACAGATATATCTGTTATGAATGGACCTAACAAATTTACCCCATTAATTGGCAAAATAATTTGAGTTGCAAATGCGTGTGCTGGTAAACCAGCTAGTGTCACGCTTCCAGTTTCAATATAAGGTGTAACATTTTGAAGCGTGGTCTTTATGCCAGACATTGCATAATTAGCCATTGCTTGTTCTCCACCAAATGATGATGGTTGTATACTCGTGTCTACTTGGTAATCAGTTTTTCCAAATCCTGTACCTAAAGCCCAAGGACCCCATTTGTAATGCTTACTTTGTTGAGGTATAGCTGCGTGCCAAGGTTTGTATGCAGCAGCTTGGAAAGAACCTCTTCCCATATCAGGAGATATAGCTGGGGCATTTCTTAAGTTAGCTCCTAAAGCTCTTAGTTGTTGCCCAACAATTCCTCCTCTGTCCATACCCTGCAACCAAGCGCTCATCAAAGAATTAGAGTTTTTAGCTTTTATTAAAGGTATGCACATATCTTTACCTTCTCCAATGTCATCATGGAACTTTATTGTTTGGTCCATATCTCCATAAAGAACTTGATTTGGTAATGTGATTAATGCGTAAGGTTTATAAGCTGCCATTTCCTTGAAATAATCAGCAGAGTTTTCATCTACTTCTCTTACGTAAACTGACCTTTCTTTTAACTCTTTAACATTATCAAGTGTTCCAACCTTTAAATAATCATCTGGCTCATTTAGTCTCTTCTTTTTATCTCCTGCTCCATCTTCATCTCCAGCTCTATACATTGCATACTGTTTTTCATTTTGTATTTCCCACGCAGCTCTTTCTGGTATCCAATGAGTTTCTGGATCTATATTGGCTTTGACGAATACCTTACTTCCCCAACCATCAACAGGGCCGACATTAGACTTTGATTCATGAATTGTTTCTGAATCAAAATTTCTATAATCTAACCTTGAGCTGTCTGCACTAAATCTCTTTCTTTCATGAGAAGGGAACACAACAAAGGGTTCTAGGTTTCCATCTTCAGTCCAGAAATTTATATTCTGCGGATAGCCTGTATTCTTTGTTTCATCCCATTGATAATCTATAGAGCCTCCCGGCCATCCTGAAGAGTTTATATCCCATTTGTTTATATGCTTAATAGGCTCTATCCAAAAAGAACTATTGAGTATTTCGCAAGTAAACTTGTCAGCGCTTACTCCATCTGAGCATTTTCCAATGCCCATCTTTTGGAACCATTCGCTTAACATTCCATGAGGACCCCAATCATACCCAGCATCTTCACAAGTACTCTGGTTTTTGTATACAAGATTACTACAAGTATGCGAAGTTGGTGGATTGAACGGTAATGGTACTAAGTACCGTCTTCCATAAAATTGGGTAGCAACTTCTTGAACTTTTTGATAAGCAATGTCTAGTTGCATTTGAGTTCTTTCACCCAAGCTAAGAGCGTTTCTCTCTGCATCTCCGCAAGGATGTCCAGTAGCAGACTTTGCATTAGCTTTGCTTGGATTGCCAGCATGATTTATAACATCATTATTTATGGTTGGCGAACCTGAAGCTCCACCAGATGCAAAGTAGTTTAGATTGCTCGCAATTGCTAAATGAGCCTCACTAGTGCCTCCTTTAAACATCACTTCGTCTGCCTGTTTACAAAAGTCAGACCAAGCGTTTTCTGGAACAGGATCTATGGCCCACATAGCACAAGGAAGTTTTTGCCCTAAAGCTCTTAGATACGAAGTCCAAGAATCTTTACCCATAGCAGCATGTCTCAACTCAGTAATAGTAGCATAGTACCAATTTGTAGAACCTCCGGGGACATTATTGCTTTTGGCAGGACCTTGGTCATATCCTATAGATAATAAGTCAATAGGAATAGTTGCAGACTTGGCCATCACAGGAACGCTATTTTCAGAATCTTCGTCAAAATAATTTAACCCTCCAGCTCCAGAAAGGCAATCGAACTTATCAGTTACCGAATTTCCAGTAAGAAGGTCAGTGACTGGCTCATCTCTAAAATTAGCCTTGCAGGTTCCTGTGTATCTAAATCTAGTATTTACATATCCCGGTTGTGGTATTTTTTCTACAGGAATAGTCTGTCCGTAAAATTTATCATCAATTGGATCTGAAGGAAACTCCGTCATAGCATTTACCCACTTGACCATCTGAAGCGGAGGCGGAGAAAATCTTTGAAAACAATCATCAGCTGAAGCAGACGGAAGCCAATCTCCCGCTTTGTATTCATTTCCTTCATCGTCACTAAGATCAAACAATGCTTCGCAATGAGTGCTATAAGGAACTTTGTGACTTATTGCTATACATTCTTTGCTATATAGACCACCCTCTGAGATAAATTTATTTTTATCACCTGCTTCTGCTACAGATCCATCAGCCTTTATTGGTGCTACAACTCTTTTGAGTTGTGTTCCAGATACAGATTCAATTTCACAAGTTTCATTATTTGATATCAATTTAATCTTAGAGCCTTTTGTTCCCGGAGGGTTGCTCATCCACTCGCTGTCATTTACATTAGCTGGATTTCCCTTTGATTGATCTCCTACATCTTCTGTATAGTATGCAACTATAGCTTTTCCAACAGGCTTACCATTTGCGTCTGCTTCAAAGCAAGCGTTTTCGCAACTGAACTTTATCTTATGTAAATTATTTTCTACACCTGCTGTAGCGCTATGCAAATCAGTTAGCTCATCTTCAGTAGAAGACTCACATCTTTTACGGGCTTTACAAGCTGGTTCAAATTTGCCTCTAGCTTTTACGCCTGCATGTCTAAACGTATAGCAGTCACTTTCTTTGGGAGCTGTCATGTAATCACACTCACAAAGAAGTGGCCTGTTTTCAAGACTAGGTAATATTCTACCCTTTTCACTACCCGCTTCTTGTTCACCAGTAGCAGGATCTTCAAAGTCCTCTACTGACCTACATTTTCCAAGAGAAGGATTGATCCAATCAAGTACACCGAATATCCCATTAATAGGATGGAAGTCTCTGTATGGGTCGTCGTCCCAGAACATCCCCTTGATTGGCTGGCCTTTTATTGACTTATTAATTTCATCTTTTAATATAGAGCTAGCAGAGTTGTATTCTGTTTTTTGGAATCCCCAACATGGAAACATGTCTAAATATCCAGAACCAAGTCCTGAATCTACTTTTTTAAACTGAGAAGTATTACCCGTACTGACAGACGGATCATCATAAAAGAGAGAGTAGATATTGCCAGCTGCTCCGCAATCAACATCGTCTGTTATTGGAAGCCAAGTGCCATCACAGTAATTAGCGGCTGTGCATGTACTTTCAGTTGTGCATATTGTATTTGGACTTCCATGAGGTTCAGCTGCTCTACTACCAACAGCTTCAGTTGCATCATAACTTTGACTACAGTAATTACTTATTATAAAAGGAGATCCTTCTGTGGCAGGAGGAACTATTGTGCATACTTCAGCGGTTTCATAAAATTTTGAGTTGACTCTTCCAAACTGAAATGGATCACCTTTGTCAAAATTTCTTCCAGAGTAATCTTCGGCAAGATGATAAGGAAGAAAATCATCATTTGAAACCATAGGAAGGTTTTGCTCAAAGTCTGGCAAGACATCTTTGCCACCTTCTCTTAAAAGATCTGTTTCAGGATTCCAACCATATTCAGATCTATCTTGAAATGAATCCGCAGGCAAAGCTTGCGTATGTAAAGTGACACCATCTAGTTCAATAGAAGGCATATACTCTCGAAGAATGTCGTCCCTTCCTTCCATAGGACCTTGTTTATCAGTGTCTAAGTATTTGCCTGTTCCAGAATTATAAAATAACTCATTTCTAGTTTTTCTATCACCAAGAGGAGTAACTCCTACTACCCTTGTTCTTTGCGCTCCAAATAAAATTTTACCTTGTATAGGATCTGTAAATTCATACCCAACATTAGAGTCTATTAAGATAGAGTGCTGTTCTGCATCTACAAAAGGTCCTACAGATGGAGTTTGTTGCGAAAGATCAATTGCCTTTTCCAATACTCCTATCTCTACATCTATGTTTCTAGGGATGGGAATTATTCTTATTATTCCGGCATAATCTTTATGTGTTGCATAGAATGGTTCTCCTAATCTTGGAGCGTACATTTCTACCATGAAATCAGCACCCGCAGCTTCGCAAACATTTTGTATCAACTGAAGCAAAGACATATTTGCCCCATTGATCTTAAAGCTGTCATCTATGACACCTTCTGCTGGCGGATTGGGATTATAGTATTTACTTAAGTCATATAAGGCAGAGAGATCTATTGCATATCTATAAACACCGTCTCCGTTTAACTGCTCTGAAAAAGGAGCGTATGCTAAAAGGTTTCTATCATCTACTCCGTAATATGCAGGACCTCCATAAGGTTCAAGCTTCTTAATGTATTCATCGTTAGTTCCACTAGCTATAAAATCTATAGCAGGTAAAACTCCAAAATGATGGTTGATACCATAATTGTTTGAAAATTGCTTTCCGTTTTTTGCTTCAAACCAAGCTATTCCTTGATCGTTTCTTCGAGATTTATTGAAGCCGTGTGATTCGTAATAACCAAAAACATTTATTATGTTGTAATATCCATTCCAGCCATGCTCGTACTTTCTTTCGTTATCTACAGCAAAACTACCTTTTAGATAATGTTTGTCTGCGGGAGATACTCTTCCAACTTCTCCATCTAATATTACAAGCGTGTTCTCCAATATTTTTCTAGGGTCTGATATCGTTACAGAGTAAGTTAGACCGCCAGTGCTAAAGCTTTTTTGATAGCTTCCCAATATTCCACTAAAGGTAAATACTGGAGTACAGTTTCTATTAGTAACACATGCGGAATTTAGATTTCCAGTTCCATAGTACTTAAAATACACAGGCGATCCCGGAGGAGGAAACCATCCCACATCTCCATTCATGGCATAATTTTGTTTTACTCCAGCTACTCCACCATATCTCTGTACTAGTGTTGCAGGAAAAGCGTTTGGATCCCAAGGATGATAGCCTTCTGTAATAGCATCTCTAGCACCAACATTTACAGTGGTTGTCCCCATAGAAAATCCACCACCAAATCCACCACCAAAAGCGCCTCCCGAGCCTCCCCAAGAGACTGTTGGATAGGTCATAGGTAATGTGTCTAAAGTGTGGTATGCATCGAAATACCCATCATCTGCAACTAGGTTGAGAGATAAGGTGCTTTGTGAGCTATTTAGCCCAGCATTGACTGTAAAGTCCATGATCGACAACCCCATGAAGGATTGTTGAAAGACTTCATCTGACATTAGTCCAGTAAAAGGCATTAGATCATCATTCCGGGATAAGGGCCAGCAAGGTTGTCATTAAATGCACCATTCATATAATCTGTTGTTGGGAAAGCGTATGGGTCTTTCATTTCATAAACCCAACTTACGTTATAAGACCATTGTCCAGTCTTTGGGTTCCAGCTTTCGGTCGGTGCTTCTGTAAAATACTTCTTAACTCCAAATAGTCCCATATTTCCCGGATTAAAGGAATTTATCAACGTTACTATCGCAGCTCTTTGAGAGCCATTTAGTCCAGCAGGGAAATTAGTACCATAAGTACCTATGCCAGCAGAAGGTCTAGTCTGTGACATAAATCTGTTGGTTCCAGCAGCATTAACAACTGAATTTGGATTTTCTATCCATAGTAAGTATCCTGAATATGGATCAGGAGTATTGAGACACGCTGCTTCGTCTGTTATTGGATGAACTTCACCTTGGCTATCTACACATAAATGAGTTCTATGAGTATCAACAGTACAGCTTATAGATAGATCTCTTCTCCATTCTGTTTGAGTTCCTATAGACTGTAGCACTGGACCAGTACGTCTTCCTAGTACTTGATGCTGTGCAGCAACGTAACCCGGATACGTATCATTAAGACTAATATCTTCATTCTTTACAAAAGGTATAAAGTTTATAGTTCTTGTGGTATAAGACATACTGTATGTAATAATACCAGTATCTGGCTGTTTAGCAACACTCTTTGAAACTGGTTGTGGATTTACACTCAAGCCTGAAAGGTCTATCATTCTAGACATTTCGTTATATACAGTTTGATACATTAAAGCTTGTATAGAATTGTATCTAACTTCAGCCGCTATTAGTTTGCTATTGTCAGAACCTTCTGGACCATTATAAGTTCCATCAATTGTACCAACACTATAGTTCATTGCTAATGGAGGAGGATCTGTTATTGAACTATCTCTACCTTGAGTTCTATAAAGACCTTCAATGGTTCCATTGACTGTGCATTGAACAACGCCTTGCTCATCTTCTGCAAAATCAAATGATATAGACTCAGTAGCTTGAGAATTAGCAGGTGCTAAAATCCAAGTTTCAGTAACAGAAAAAGTACCACTTCTTACGTCAACACTTTGTGTTCTCTTATAATCAAAGCCGACATATTGATGATCAGCATTATGAGTAATCGGATTTGGAAGATTCATTCCAAATAAATGTGGATCATCAACATCTACAGCACTTGATGAGTCGCCAGTGGGTTTTACGGGCTTTTGTTTTCTTCTCCAAACACCTCCAACTTCAGCACATGTGCCAGAAGTATGGGCAGATGTTTCAGGACCACGGCCTTCGCCTCCAGCATTATAGAGACGATTTCCCACTCTGTCATAACAAGCGTCAACGTCATTTTCTGTCGTGCTATAGGCGGTTCCGTCTTTTCCAGTAATAAAGTCGTCGCCGTACTTAATTACGTCATAGACAAAACCTCTAGCTTGTTGCCAAGCTTTTCCATTCGGTGCATATTTTTGATTGAATTTTCTAGCGTCACTAGATGGGTCGTTAGTTCCCCCAAGATCGTTTGTAGTAAGGCCGTCAGCTTTTGTGTTAGTTCTTATAAACTTGGATTTACCAGTAGCATTAACAGTTCTAGTTAGTTGGTAAAGAGTTCTATTACTCAAGGGTTTGTAAAGTGCGTCAGCTCCACCACTTCTAGCATCTTGCCAGTCATAAACCTTTTTGTCTATTTCCGATATATCCCAATTTTCACCAGCAGAAGAAACGAGCCATAGACCTTGATTCTCAAAATCATCTTCAGCTATATCACCATCTGGACCAATAAGATAATCAGCAGTTAAATTGATAGTATAATCTGACAAATATGGTTGTCCGGGAGCATGTCCGGGAAGATCTAAGCTTTCAAACTTTACAAAAGCCTTAAAACCGCCACCAATATCTCCGGGACTTGTAACCTCAAGGTAAGCACCTTCATGCAACTTACTAATTAAATTACTTAAAGCTTTTTGTTTTATCTGTAATGATTCGTACCAGCGAGTGTCAGGTATGGGAACTCCAGACGACTGCTCTTGCATTGCATCAGCAGCAGTAGTTAAAAATGTACCCTCATTCTCGGCGGTGGCAGATATACCAATAGGAGAACCTCTATCAGCTATCATCTTTCCAGTTAGGGTTATACTATATCTCGCCCCTAGTATCTCACCATCGCCCTGTTTATCAAAATCTTTGCTTATATTAATAAAAGGAGCTGGTGTAAGAAACTGAGGGTCAGCTTCGGTTGCGTTAGTAAATGAAACAGGCATTAGTTAGAACCTCTCGTAGATAATGTCAATGAGTTTGTACCAGACCCAAATACGTTAGGAATCGACATTTCCATAATTCCACTAGGATAACCATAGCCCTTTGTCATAAGGGTTGTGTTATTGTTCCTACCAACAGTAGGAAGCGGAGTAATAGTAGCTTGACCATACAGATCTTTCTGCTTAATAAACATATTCATTACACCACTTGGAGAATAGAAATCAGGACCCATGGTGTAAAGAGGAATTGTATTTACACCAGATTCATTAACTTGTACATATAAAGGTATTTCTCCTGTAGGTTGTTCCCCTTCTATATATAGAAGTCTCTTGTCAAAGAAAGTGCCAGACTTTACGTTTGGCATCATTAAGTTCATTACGCCGGAAGGACTTCCAAACCCAAGGTCTGCTAATAGGTATAGGGATGTATTTGCTTCTTCTCTAGGGAATGAAAGCAAAGCTCCAGCGGTTGATAGTGTCATTGTTGGGCTAACTGCAAACACAGGATCGTTCTGTTTTAAGAACAAGATCATATCTGTGTTTATTTGTCCACCAGAAGTGAACAAGTTCATTTCGACGCCATTCATTTCAACAGCACCGTTAGCAACCACATATCCGTAGCCCGAATTTCCCATATTGGTTGATTTGTCTTGGTTTATAACAAGCGTCATTGCTTGGTCTGCGGTATCAGAGTCCACAAACAAGGTGCATATACCACTCGCTGGTGTTCCGATTCCACCAAGAGATACCATAGTGAGGCTTCTGTCACCACTGGCAAAAGCTGTGTAGTTTCCATCTACATCAAGTAGACCATGCCCTTTTACTACTCCCGCTTCTGTCAAACCAGTCTGCGTATTGTAATTAGCTAGGCTATCAAAGCCAGTGTAATTTATCTTTGTGTTGTATATTTTAAAATTAGCATCAAATCCAGAACTATCATTAGTCACACCATGAACAACTACAATCTCTAGTCTATGGTCATCTAAATCTTGTTTAAAGGATTTATGTCCACCTTGATAGTAAGCATCATAATCTATGTCTTTGGTCAAGGTTATAAACTGTTTGTCGCCCGTAGGTACTGCAACAGCGGTAGAATACCAATTTAAGTTTTTGCTATTTGGAAGACCATCTTTGTGCAGAACTCTCGCAGAGACAGTGACGTTTGGTGTGGTTGGATGGTTGTTTGTACTCTCAACCCACATATCTACGGAAAGATCTGTAAGCTGATGAAATCTAGGAGCAATCTCCATTAAGTCAAAGGTCAGAACTGAGGAAGCTCCTACCAGATTCCCACCTGTGTTGCGAGTTCCCCACATCGTTTTATCGAAAGCTCCGCCTCTAGCTCCTTCTGGATTAGTGACACTTGCAATTCCAGATTCTAAAACAAGTTCAACATAACTGTCATTATTGACACCTAAACCTTCATCTCCAAACTCGTCTTCTGCAAAAGAACTATCGCCAGTAGGTCTAGCTTTTGTGTTAAAGAGTATTTTACTTATTTCAAAAGTGCTTTGATAAAATCTTGTTATTTCTTTCTGTTCCATAGCGGAAGAAGAAAGCCCTACTTCATCAATCCATCCAGTAAATCCTTTTTCGGCAAGTGCGTATTCTCTTTTCCCCAAAGCTACATTTGTTACTTCAGATCTATCTACAGATCTGGCAAATACATCTGAGACTCCTTGTAATCTTCCATTTACATAAAGTTTGAGTGTTGAATCTGTTTGATCATATGTACCTATAATTTGAGTTGGATACTTATAGCTTTCATAATTACCTGAACTATTGACTTGCACAGCATAGTTTTCATCTTTTCTCGTGTAGTCAGATCGAACATAGTACCTTCCGTCATAATCGCAACCTAGTATAAATTGAGCTGGATTTTCTCTATGCTGAGCTATGATGACACTACCAGAAACATCACCACTAGGAACAACCTTAGCGTAAGCTGTGTAAGCGCCTGCGTTTTTGTTTAGGTCTATACCACTTCCGAGATTGACAAAAGATCTCTTAGACATAAACAAACATCTCTGTCTAGGTCCTTCATTTCCAAGCTGGGGAAGTAAAGTTCCAGCTTTTTCCCATCTTGCAGAACCAATAAAATCACCTAATCCATCTGGAGTTTCGCTATCAGCACCGGTGTAGTAGTCATAAGGAGTTCCTTTACAAGCTAGATACTCAATTTGACCATCTGTTGTTCCATCAAAAGTTGGATCATCAGGATCATCGCATCCAGTTAGACATGAATCTTCTCCGTCTGCCCAGTGACCACCACCTCCAAAACTTGCTACCCAACTAAAACTCTTATTACTAGCTAAACAATCCGGGTGATCAGTGGCTCCTCCAACAGTTTTGCCTTGGTCTGTGACCAAAGAAATAACAGGCTTACCAGCTCCGTCAACACCAGAACCTTCAAGAGGAACATACATTTGGTCAAAGCTGGCTATAGAAGTTGTGGCATGACTGCCACGCCAGTAACCGTATTCTCTATTAGTACCACTTGTAGCAATACTTCTTTGTGGAGCAAGTTCTGCTGAACCAAGCATAACAAGACCCATGGAGTTTGTTCCACCATCTTGTTGAAGGGTCGAACGAACCCTAACCGTACCTGAAAGAGCAGATATAGCACGATAGTTCATAACTTCTGAAGGATGTAATGCACCAGAGGATGCTACTGAAACTTGGGCAGGATGAAGTGCATCAACTAAGAAACCTTTAGTAGTGCTAGACGCACTCATAGAATGAGATACGCGCATAGGTCCTGACAAATACCCCTGCACTGTGGAAGAAGTATTTAAGGCATTGGATATGCGCATTGGTCCGGCCAAGTATGCCTGCAATGATGAGGATGCTTGGACCGTACTTTCTCCAGTATACGTCGCCATCTTTTACTCTTATCCGTTTCCTGTCAAAGGTTTAGGTTGGCCTGACTGATGCCAGCCTTGAGGATTTTGTTTTACATTACTACTCTTATTCATTTGTTGAATAAAGTTGTTTATTGCTTTTGATGCTTCACTTCCAGCTATTTCTGCTAATGCACCTTCTGCATTCTTCAAGAAATCTGCCCCATTCATATTAACGTTAACTTCTATACTTCCGCCCACTTCAATACTTAATGGATTACCCATAGCTGCTGAAAACTCTTCAATATTTTTAGAGAACATTTCTGCGGTTTCACTTACACCTAATTCAGCAAGGGTCTCCTGTGCTTTTTGTGTCACGGCTGTTGCTGCTGTTCCTTCAGTTAAATTGCTTACAGCTTTTTTAATTATTTCAGCAAGATCTATTCCCTCAAGACTTTCATCAGTTAAAGGACTCGTAGATGAAGAAAGTGCTTTAGATAAGTTTGACCCTCTTTCTGTTGCATTTAGTTCAGGAGCAGCAGAAGACATGGCATCAACTCCATGAGCCATTAATGAAGCTGCGCTTTCACCCATGTCAACAGTTTGTCCTTGACCTTCAAGAGTTGAGAGTATATTAAGAAGAACGGCTTGACAGTGTATGTCATGAGTATAGATACTACCTCTCGTAGTTGCTTCATCCGTTAGTTTTATTTGCTTATCTTTGACTATTTTTAAAGCTTCTTTAGCTTCCGCTAAGTCTGCATAAGATTGATTTCTTTCATTAGCAAATGTATCTAAATCTCCAACACTACTAGCCTTCGTAGCTTCTGCTGCATATTTTTTTCTGTCTTCTGGAGACATTCCTTCCATTTTTGCTATCACTTCTGGAGATACGCCAGACTCTGCCATACTTGCTTGTAGTCTCTCTAGCTCTTCTATAGCGGTTTGTTGTCTTTGTGCTAACATATCAAACAAAGGAGCAAGAATATCTTGACCTTCCATGGTTGTGCTTTCAGATTTTGTCATCAACTCTTGATACTTTTTCTCAAAAGCTACTAGATCCGAATCACTTGCTCCCATTTCTTCGAATTTTGCTTTCAGCTTCTGCTGGACATTAAGTAACGCCTTTTGATCGTCATCGTTCCAGAATGCACCACCTACATTCCAGTTGTCGCCCTCCATCATTCCATCGCCGCCACCACCCATGGCTGCATTGAACTCTTCTCTTGAGATGTCTAGAGCCTCACGTAGCCCAGCGCCTTTAGAAAGATCGTTGCCAAGATCATCAAACATATTTTTGCCACCACCTAATGTTGTCCTAGCATCTGAAAGATTAACCTCTCCAAAAGCACCTTTAGCTTTTTCTATTGTCGTCATAGCATCAGCCGCGCCCTGTACTTGGTTTAACGCATTTACCTGAGCCTGTTCAGAGTCGCTATAAGAAATGTTTCCTTGCTCATCGACAGTGCCTTTTATTCCAAAATCTTTGAGAAGTTCTAGTGTCTTATCAGATCCTTTAATTTCCGCTTCTGCTGTTGCAACGTCTGATTTTGATTGTTTTGATTCTTGCTCTAAGAATAGAGTCCTTAAATCTATGACAAAGTTTTTATTAAGCTCAGCAATTTTGTCGGCCATCTCTCCAATTCTGTCACCGACCTCTTCTGCAAGATGCTCTCCAGCGGTTATACCTGCGTCTTCTATAGCTTTTATTTCCGTAGCGAGTCTTCGTTCTTCTGCGCTTACTTCTGTAATTCCAGCTATCCCTTGGCCACCACCATAGGCATCGTTTATACCTTGGTTGACCATGGACTCACCTTCAGCGCCCATGAGCTGTGGAAGAAGTCCAACAACCTGTCTTTGAAGTTCTGGAGCTACAGCATCAATACCTTGCTGCGAAGCAATAGTAACAGCATTTATCAAACGAGCAGCTTGATCTTTTTCTTCGGCAGTTCCATACCTAGCTTGTACAGCAAGATCTTTAAGAGACTTGCGTTTTTGTTGGGCTTGTTCTAATTCTCTATTAAGAGCAGTCAGTCTTTCTTGAGAGTTTGCATAATTTTCAAGAACCTGTTTCGCTGCCTCATACTCTCCTCTAAGCTCTTTATTCTTTTCTATGAGTTTTTGTTGTTCATCAGCTAAGCCACCAGCTGCTCCTGTGTCTTCTAAAGCTGATGGATCTAAACCTTGCTTTATCAATTGCTGTTGGTTTTTCCTGAGATCTTCACTAATTTGTTTGAATGTCGTGCCTACCGCATTAACATTCCCAACACCACCAGCTGCGTTAAGAGAGGCTTGTCTATCAGCGCTCATTCCTCCAATTCCGCCAGATCCGCTAACGAGCATTTGTTGGTTAGCCAAAAAGTTTGATTGAACATCAGCATTACTTGTGCCTGAAAAAGCACTAGCGCTCAAGTTTTGACTGAATTTTTCATCAGACGCAAATCTAGCGTTCATTAAAGATTGCTGTCTTTGAACATATTCTTGCTCGAGTTTTAATTGAGCGTCATAAGCTGCTTTTAGTTCTGACGTATAACTATCAAGAAGCTCTGCGGCATTTTTGAAAACTTCTATAAACTGCTCTTGGTCTGCTTGTATTTTTTCTGCTATATCTCCAGCGTTGTTTTCCAAATCAGATAAGTCTTCTTCGTTTAGACTGCCTATCATATTTTGCAGTCTATCTCGCATGTACTTGCCTAGCTCATGACCTTCTCCTTTGGCAGTCCTGTCTATATCGTCCATTATGATTTGCTGCATGTTTTCTGTATCCAAACCACCAGCTATGCCAGACCTAATCAATATGTCTTCAATATTTGCACCAACAAACTGAGCATCTTTTGCTTTTTGTCCAAATTGTGATAGAGAGCCTCCTCCAGCAACATTTCCGAACATGTCTATAGCTTTTTCAAAATCTTCCGTTGCTTTTTGGCTATCTCCTGCGTTTTTAAAGAGGTCGCTTGTTTTTCCTATCGCTCCACTGCCCGGACTTGCAATATTTTCTATCTGTGAGCCAAAGTTACTCAATCTATTAGACATCTCTGATATAGCTGATATTGAACCAGCCAATTTTCTCATCTCTTTGTTCGATGCTTTTTGAGCCTCTAAATAAAGCTCCATTTCTTTTCTAGCTTTTTTATTGGCTTCAGCAAGCTCTACAGACTCATCATATAACTGTTCAGTAACTAGTCCCATTTCCATCAATCTTTGGACTGCTGGATCATTCTTAAAGTCTTGCCCTGACTTCGCTTCAGTCGCTTGTTTTCTGACTATTGCTACAGCATTTTCTTGCATCTGCGCCCTGTTGCCTGCCAGTTCAGCAGGGCTTACACCATAGTCACCTTCTGATATAGACTTATTAATTGCCTGCATTTCAGCTATTCTAGAGACAGCATAATTTGCAGTGACTAAGCCTTTGCCAAACTTGTCCATGGCGTCTGACATATTTTTAGCGGCGTTTGCAAACTTGGCGCGCTCAAGGGCTTCTCTGGCTTCTTCAGCAGATTTGAACCACCCATAAAGACCCCCAACTACAAGACCAACTATTGGTGCTAATGGCCCAAAGATAGGAATAAGAAGCATTGAAAGCGCTCCGACCATGACACCTGTAGATATTGCACCACCAAGACTAGCTTGATTTACGGCTGCATCGCCTTCTGCTTCTGTCATTCTGGCGCCATCTTCTTCAATTCGGTCCATGGCTCTGCCTTTTACTTCTCTTCCTATCGCACCAATCGTCTCCTCAATAACTATAGAAGCTCCAA
>JAAHTH010000310.1_pt3 | contig 33304 bp, 25 predicted proteins | sample 6116091 | NCBI WGS metagenome assembly JAAHTH01 (sample SAMN13939990, study PRJNA603662) | sponge metagenome | isolation source: marine sponge | host: Mycale hentscheli | place: New Zealand | collected 2006
TTTTTCTGCCAGTCTGTCTTGGGCACGATGGGAGGTACCGAACAAGACAGGGTAAAGACAATTGAATTTACGATTGGATATAGGATGCACGGATACAAGAACCGAAGTTACTGCCCTGCTATTATATTAAATGATGAGGTCATATCAGATAATCCTGAAGGTGGTACAGGTAAAGGTTTATTTATGAATGCTCTATCAAAAATGAAGAAGCTTGTTGTAATTGATGGTAAAGCGTTTGCATTTGAGAAATCATTTCCATATCAGTTAGTGTCAGCAGATACTCAGCTACTTTGTTTTGATGATGTAAAGAAACACTTCGACTTTGAAAGGTTGTTTAGTGTAGTTACTGAAGGTCTAACATTGGAGAAGAAGAACAAGGATGCTATCAAGATACCATTTAGCAAGTCTCCTAAAATTGCAATCACAACTAACTATGCGATAAGAGGAACAGGAAATTCTTTTGAACGCAGAAAGTGGGAGATTGAATTACATCAGCATTACAATAAAAACTTTACTCCATTGGATGAGTTTGGCAAACACTTCTTTGCAGATTGGGATGAGGAAGAGTGGTGCTTGTTTGATAACTATATGGTGTACTGCTTACAAGATTACTTAGAGACAGGATTAGTTAAGAGTAAGTTTGTGAACCTGAAGATTAGACAACTATCTGCTCAGACTTGTCACGACTTCATTGAATGGTGTGGACTAATTGAAGGACATACAAAGAATGATGAGTTAGTAAAAGATACAAGACTACCTATGCAAGATTTATACTTTGCATTTATTGGGGAGTATCCTGATTATGGACCGAAAGCTAAGATGACAATTAGTAGAACAAGATTCTACAGATGGTTACTTGCTTACGGACAATTTACTACAGGAGCAAAACCTGAAGAGGGAAGAGACTCAAGTGGTAGATGGTTCATTATGCATTCTACTAAAGCTAAACAAATTGAACAACAGGAGTTAAGTTTATGAGTAAACAAGATAACTACAGTGAAGAAGAGTTAATCCATATTGCTTGTACAAATTCGTACAGAGTTATAATTCTTCAAGAAGATTGGCAGGAGATATTTATGGAAGAAGAAAATTTCTTTGCCCATAACCCTGCCAAGCGAGTAGTGGACTTACATATTGTAGACACTTTATTATTTTACTTTAATGAATTAGAAGACTTTGAAAAATGTATAAGAATAAGAAACTTTCTTCAGGAGAAGATGAACTAATCAGACCACGCATCGCAGGATATTCCGATGCACAAATGTATGAGCAATGTCAAAGACTGCACGATATTATATTTGCTACTGAGCAAAAAAAAATAGGCAGAGGTAGAAATGTTAAATACATACAAGAAAGGAGATGGTCAACCGATGAACTAACAGAACGCAAAGCGATTGCGAGTTTAGAATATTATAAAACTAAAATGATGACACCAACTAAAATTAAATTCAGAGATTATCAGAAAGAGATAATCAGAAAAGGTAGTGAAGTATTATTACTGCATCACTTCCTTTACCTAACTATGGAGGTTAGAACAGGAAAGACATTAACAAGTATGGGAATAGGTAGCTTACTCAATGCTAAGAATGTTTTATTCGTAACTAAAAAGAAAGCTATCAGCAGTATAGTAGATGATTATACTGCATTGAATCCTGACTTCAAGCTAACTGTTATAAACTATGAGTCACTTCATAAGGTAGAGAATACAAGGCAGTTTGACTTCTTTATATTAGATGAAGCTCACGGGATGGGAGCATTCCCTAAACCAAGTAGGAGAGCAAAGCTTGTACAGAAAGCTATATCTCATAACCCATATGTAGTTTTACTTTCAGGAACACCTACACCTGAATCTTATAGTCAGATGTATCATCAAGTATATGGAATACAGAACAACCCATTCTCTGAGTATAAAACCTTTTATAAGTTTGCTCACAAGTTTATTAATATAAAACAAAAGATGATAAACGGACTAAGGATAAATGATTACAACGATGGTAGTTTTACAATCATAGATAAGATGAAACCATACACAATTAGTTACACACAGAAAGAAGCAGGTTTTAAAGTGGACACAAGAGAACATATACTTGAAGTTGATATGAAACCTGTAACGTATAAGTTAACTAAGCAACTGCAGAAGGATAGAGTTGTTGAAGGTAGTGAAGAGTTAATACTTGGAGACACACCTGTTAAGCTAATGAATAAGTTACATCAATTATTCTCAGGAACTATTAAGTTTGAATCAGGAGCTAAGATGACAGTGGATGATAGTAAGGCAAATTTTATAAAGGAAAAATTCAAGGGTAAGAAGATAGGAATATTCTATAAGTTTACTCAAGAGTTAAAAACATTACAGGAAGTATTTGGAGATGACTTATGTACAGAGCTTAGTGTCTTCAAAGACACAGATAAGTCTATTGCTTTACAGATAGTTAGTGGAAGAGAAGGTATATCACTTCGTGAAGCTGATGCATTAGTATATTTTAATATAGACTTTAGTGCAACTTCTTATTGGCAGAGCAGAGATAGGATGACAACTAAAGACAGATTAGAGTCAGATGTATATTGGGTATTTGCTAAAGGTGGTATTGAAAAACAAATTTATTCTGCCGTAAGTAAGAAGAAAGATTACACAATCAATCACTTCAAAAAGGATTTATTATCTTTGTAATACAACTTAGTAACATTATGACTGAATCTCAACTGCAAAAAAAACGTATAAAAGAGTTAGAAGATGAAGGGTATTACGTTATAAAAACTAAGCTAACAAACAAGAATGGAATCCCGGATATAATAGCTATCGCACCTAATTCAAATGTAATTTTTTCAGAAGTAAAAACAAGTAAGGGTACTGTGTCTAAGCTTCAGGAGTTTCGTTTAAAAGAATTACAAGACTATGGATTTAAAACAGAAGTATATAGAGGAGAGTAAATACGAGATAGACGATTGGTTCTTTACTCAGTTGCAAAACTACAAGCTTGCAATTGCAGCAGATATTATCGGTCAGATAATTGAGATACTACCTGAACTTCCTAAAGTAGATGGATGGAGTCAGAAAGTAGCAGGTGTAAGTGAAGGAGAGAACCCTATATTCTTTGCCATAGAATATTTAAACCAAGAAGAAGACATACCTATTTTGGTAGACATAGAAGACATAGAGGTAGATGACTACCTTGATTATATATTAGCACAACAATCAATTAAATATTATACAAATGAACAAGTACAATCAAATACAAAGGAAGGAGTTTCAACATCTTAGAGTTTTAATAGAAGCTATATTAGGAATAAATGTTAGAGATGAACAAAGCAGAAAGCAAGAGGTTGTTAACGCAAGAATGATATATGCTAACATACTAAGGGAGCAAGGTTTTGGATGTAGCATAATAGCAAAATCAATACGCAAAAATCACGCAACTGTGCTTCATTATTTTAAGCAGTATGAATGGTATGCACAAACAGATGAACAACTTAAAAATAATTTTAAAAAAATAAGAAAAGAGTATAGAAAAGACTACGACCCTATATATGAGATGAGTGACACTGAACTAAAAAAAGAAATATTCTCTTTGAAAAATCAAAATAAAAAACTATATTCGGCTCAACAATTTCTAACTTCAGAACTCACTGAAGAGAAAAACAAAAACAAAAGACTGCGTAACATCTTCTCCTTAATAGAAGAGAGAACAAAAGTTGGTAGCGAAGATGATGTCTTAAGGAAACTAAATACTTTTTACAATGGTGTATACGATTACTGATATAGATAAAGTCTTAACCAATAAATCTTGGGGTGTAAAAAGAAAAGAAGATGAGCTACTGTATATGGACTGTAATATGTACGCACACTTAGGTTGTGATTCATCTAAAAAAGAAAAACAAGAAGTCAGAGTAGCTTCAAGAAAAATATATCTTGCAATCAAATCAATAAACTCCGACTTAGGAACTTTGTTCTTACAGTGTATGGATGATAAGAATTAACCGAGATGCAAATGCAAACCTCATATGACAAGGAAAGATTAATCCATATAAACAATTTAATGGAGAAAATGCATAACTCCACAAATGAAATATATGAGTGTCTTGTTGATCGAGATTTCAAAACCCTTAAAGTTACAGTTAGTAATCTTCAAACATTACTAAAGGACATCTCACTTTCTGTTGAAGATGACTTATAAGTACACACAGTTTTATTCCGAAAAACAACTGTATAATTTTTTAAAAACCCATTTTATAGATGACCTAATACCAACTGCAAAGTCAGCAAGATTTGATTGCTATTCTAAAAAGTACAAGTTAAATGTTGAATTGAAATGCAGAAGGAAACATTATAATGATTTAATGTTAGAGAAGAAAAAGTATGACTCAATAATCGAAAGGAGTAATGCTTTAGATATGTTACCTGTATATGTAAACTCTACTCCACTTGGAGTTTGGGCATTTTATTTATTAGGTAAACAATATGATTGGTCTCACAAAGACCTACCTCAAACAACCCAATGGAATAAAAATAAGATTAAAAAGGAAGTAACTTACCTCAACATAAGTCAAGGCATAGATTTACTTTCTCTTCTTCCTTTTGGTAAGCTTTGATTTTTTTTTGTTTTTATTTTCAAGCTTATACTTCTTTATTTTTTCTTTACTAAAACCTCCTGTTGCGTAATACATCTTTACTTGTTTATCAGTAAACATCTTACCACTTGGACTTACGTTTTTATTTTTACCTACTTTCTTAAATGGCATAACTATTTATTTATTGTGTCTTCAAAGACACTGTTTTCTCCACATCTACAAAAGTGTGCATAAAGGTCACACCTTTTACATATCGGACCCCACATCTCAGTGTTCTTTTTATTTATCCTTTCAACAAGACTTTCCTTTGGAATGTGCTCATCTGTGCAAGGGAATCTTTCTTCCATATTTAATTAAACGAACTTTTACCTTTACTGTTATTACTGTTAAATGGACTGTTCTTAGCTTTACCTCTTCCCGGTCCGAAGCTTGAATTTCGTGATTTTTTCTTAGGACCAAAACTATTTCCTGATTTTTTCTTATAAGTTTTTCGCTTTGGTTTTGGTACATAGTTGTACAACTCATCCTTTTGTTGTCTTCTTATTTCCCTTTTTGCTTTCTCAATATTTTTTAAAGCTTGTCTCTCATCATATCCCGGAGAGTTTGGACCATATGTTTTTTCCCACAACTCTCTATCATACCTCTTCATATCAGTTTCACTGCTATATCCTTGAAGCATTTCTTTTTTAGTTCTTGAATTTTCTTTAGCAAGCTTTTGTGCTCTTGTTAAGTCTCCATAAATATCTGCAAGAACCATCTTACGAACATCTTTGTATAATGGAATAAAACCAAGATTACCAAGTAACTCTAATGGAAGTCTAACATATCTTTCTGAATCTTGTCTCTCTCTTGCATCAGCAGTCTTTCTATCAGGTTCGGTTAACTTCTTAGTAAGTAAGTCTGCAGTACCTAATATTGGTCCGTATGCTGCACCCATTTTCATTAAGAAGTCTGCTAATCCTGAACCCCTACCTTGTTTTGGTCTTGGTACTATATTGTATTGTATACCATCTTTATAAGGGTCATAGTCTCCATCTCTTAAAAATTGTAATTGATTCTCATTAATATCTTCAATACCATAATTGATTATACTCTTGGTAGCATTACCAAAGTCTCTACCAAATAGTAAAGAAGTAAATGCTGAAGCAAATGATTGACCTAATCTTTTGTCAAATGATTTACTGTCAGACTTACCTTTGTTCATTACTGTATCTCCAAAACTTTTTCCTGCAAACAAATCATCTTTATCATCATCATCATTTGTTAACTCACTTAATGCTTCAGAGAGAATAGAACCAACTAAAGTATATAATACCATTCTACTTGTAACACCTCCTATTAAAGCAGCACCCTGTGCTTTGCTAAGTTCTCCCTTACCAATCATATTCATAATACCTGTACGAGCAGTTACATATTCAAAGATTAAGAACCTTGTCATAAAGTTATTGAAGGCATTAAAAGCTTTCAAACTCATAGACATATTAGGTCGGTTAGTTCCTTTTAATAATCCCATAAACGCATTGTCTGTAGCTCCTGCCATTACAGAGCTTTTGTCTGCTCTTGTTTTAGCTTCACTTAAAGCATCTCTATACTGCTCCATATAAGCAGTGTCGTTAGCTGCAATTTTAGCGAAGTCAGGTTTCTTTCCTGTAATCTTAGTGAATGTTTTTTCAAAAGTTCCAAACCAAATTGGCTTCATAATTAATTTATCAGGTGTAGATATTAAAGTATCAGCAGTAAACTCAACACCCTTAACCCATCTTTGACCTGATTGATTCCACATCTTACCTAAGAAGTTTGAGAATTTGTTTTTAGCTTTACCTCCCGATACACCTATGGATTGATTTAGAATATTACTATCAACCATCTTACCTGAAAGCGTATCACTTGGATATAAACGATTTGTTTCTGTACTCCCTAAGTTTCTCATAATGTTCACACCCTTTTCAGAGTTAAACATCTTCATCATTTTGGTTCCCATTATAAAACTCTTTGGGTCAACAACCAATGCATAACTCATATTAGAAGTAAGTTCAGCTACAAACCTTCCTGTACCTGCAAGTATAGAACGATAACCTTGCTTCTGAATATAGTCAAACACTTTGTCTGCTACAGAATTTTCAGTATAAGAGTTCATTAATAAGTTCTCAACAGATTCATCAAACGCAGCTTTTATAGCATTGAATATTTCTTGTTGCTTATCACTCATACTTGTTTCTCCATTAAGTTTTTCTTCCATTCTATTCAAGGTTCTTCTTGAAGTTCTGATTGGTTCTGTTAAATGAAAATCCATTAAAGTATATTTAGCACCTCTCTGTACTGAAGCGTACACATCAAAGTCTAATGCAGATACTGTTCCTGTTCTTTCAATGTTAGACTTAGCTCTTGTAGATGGTCTTAATGAATTGTTGTATTGTTCAACAAAAGATGGAGCACCCATAACATCTCCCGGAGCATTCTCTTGTATAACATTTAAGTGTACATAGTTTGCTCTTGGATTAATACCTTCTCCTCTAATAATATTTGCAGTGTATGTAGCTTTTGGTCCAAGCTCTGCATTAATATCTTGCAATACTTTTATAGAATTTTTTTCAGCTTTACTGAATGAATTATATAAAGCATCATTATCAAAGTTACCATTTGAATCAGTGTATGTATCTAAAATATCTTGTAACATTTTAGCATCTGCCTTTCCGTATTTAGTGTTACCTGACTTAATTCTTTTGATAGTAGCTTTTAAGAAATCAGATACAGGATTAACTTCTTTATTGTTAGGGTTAGATAAATATTCTAACTCAATCATATAAGCCATCTGTTTAAATTTAGAATTAACAAACTTATTGTTGTCTCTTCCAAACTCTTTCATAACTGCTCTCTCAGCTTTATCTATTCTACCTTGAACACTTTTTAGGTCAGTTCTAAATTTAGCAACTGCTTGTGCTGCCTTTCCAAATACTGCATTAAAAATATCTTTAGTCTTAAAGTCTCCAAATAATTGGTCAATATAGAATAATGGATTTCTTCTTACCATTTCATCTATAGATTTTCTTCTTGTTAGAATAGACTTTAATTTAGAATACATTCTTGTAATAGGTAAAAGTTTACTACGTTTAACTGCATTCGCACCTGAAGTGGAATCGTTGTTTGCATTTATTTTTTCTACCATTACCTGTGCATAGTGTGGTAAGTATCCGTTATTAATGTTATCAATAACCCTCATTAAGTTTTGAATATCTCTCTGACTTAATTCTTTAGCACCTTCTGTTTTTAGTAACCTTTTCAAGCTATTTGCTAAGTCTCTTTCATCTTGACTTGGTAACTCATTAGTGTTAACAATATCTTTAGACTCTAACTCCTTTAACAACTCTTGTCTACGTTGCTCTTGTTCAGCTTCTGAAACTTCAATTGAACTTGCAATTGGCATAATTTGTTTCTTATACTTTTTCATTACCTCTAACTGTTCATCAGTTATTACACCTTCACGTTTCATTAAAGCTAATGTAGCTGCATAATCTACCTTGCCATCATCATCAGTTACCTTACCTTCAAAGGAATCAAAAGTTTCAGATAACTCTATAGCCATTGACTGCTCTTCATCTAATTGTTTTAATATAGCTTCAGTCTTTTCAGTTACTTCTGCAATCTCTGTAAGGTCTAATACAGTTTTTCTCTCCCCTATCATATCCACTAACTCCATATAAGTTTCAAGAACACTATCAGGAATCAAAGATGGATTAACAGAAAACAATCTTTGTAATTGTGGTTTAACTGCATCAGCTATACCTATTTTAGTTTTTATGTTTTTGATTGCTTGCTTTCTTCTTATGTTTGCTCTTTTAATTGTATCAGCGTATTCTGCATTAGCAAATACTTTACTCATATAATCAACAAACCTTTCTATAGAAGAGTCATTAAACATATTAACTCTTGAAAACTTAGAAATAACTGCTGCCATTTGTTTAGGAGAAATTTTTCCCTGACCAACCATATCTTTAATTTCTTTAGTCAGTTTAACACTTGCTTTTGCCCAAGCTTGTACTGCAGTTTTAGCACCCCTGTTTAATAGTTTTATTTGTTCAACTAAACCTTGCTTTTCACTTACTGTTATTTTCTTTGGGTTAGTTATACCAAGTATTCTTTTTACTCCCGGAGCTTTCTTTTCTTTTAAACCAAGTTTTTTACGGATGTCTCTGAGCATAGCTTCTCTTTGAACGTCTGTCATATTCTCATACAACTTAGTTCCTTGCAAGTAGTTAATTACATTCTCAGGAATCTTGCTAAACTTAACTCCTCTCTTCTTAGACTTCTCAATAATACCATCAACTTCTCCCATAACTCTTTCATAAGAATCTCTTATACCAAGTTTACGAGTGATGTCTCTAAGTATTTCCTGTCTCTGTATGTCATCAGCTTTATTGTAAGAATCAGAATTGTTAACTACATCCATTATACTTTTAGGAATAGCTCGTAATTCCTTTCCACGCTTTGAAGATTTTTCTTTAGCAGTTTCAATCAATGCATCAACTAAATTATTTACTTCCTCAGATAATTGAAACCTTGCTTTGGTGGATGAGCCGGTATCGGATGCATCAAACTTTATTTTGCTATCGGCATCTACTGCTCTACCTGCGAACAAGTCTGCAAGACCTGTATTTACAAAGTCCTCTAAGCTCATATTCTCAATCTGTGAAGACTTTAATTCATCAAGTGTGGTAAACTTCTCCTTTATATATTTAAAGGTAGCATTCATCCACTCTGTAAATTTAGATTTTTTAGCTGCATTAATAATGGTCTCTCCTTTATTTCCCATCAACTCAACTAATGCTTCTTCTCTTGCTAACTTATTGTCTCCGTACTTTGCAATAGCATCTTTTAGTGCTTGAGTTCCTTCAACTAATTTTAAACCTTGTGCTAAAAGTTTAGTTCCTTTTGCACCACTTGCTTTACTTCTTAAGAAGTCAATCCATATATGACCAAATTCGTGTATTGGTGTAGCTAATGATTTAGAATCAGGATTAAGAATTACCTTACCATCTTTAGTAAGACCAAGAATCTTTTTTCCTTTAGTCTCCTGTGTTCTTGTTCCCTCTTCATTGATAGCTTCATTAAAAGCTTCTACTGTATTAGATACAGTAACACCGGGAAATGCAAACCTTAACTTAGCAGATAATAAGTCCATATCACTCATCCCACCTGTTGTAACTTTGTCCATTTGAAAAGCTTGGTCTGTAGCAGCAGTACCCATTGTTTGACCTGCAACTACTTTTTGATTCGGAAGTTTACCTTGCTTGTCTCTCTTAAACATTCGATTAGTCTTCGCCCTCCAAGTTGGGAATATATCTATACCATTAGTAGGGTTCTTAATAAGCTTTATAAGTCTTCCCTTTGGTCCTGTTCCATAGTTTTCGTGGTCTATGTTTATTACCTCTCCACCATTTCTTACATCAACACCCATTATAGCAACTACATCTCCTTTGTTAGCTTTTAACATTGAAGGTTCTCCTATTGCACTATATATATTGTCTGCAGTAAATATGTTACTATTGTTTTTCTTAGCTCCCTCATACAAAGCTTTTATAGTCGGCTTTCCGTTTTTCTTAGTTCCTTCTCCTGATACAAGATTAGTAAATATCATTCCTCTTTCATCAAGAGACATAGTTGATTTATTTCCTTGTGCTCTTTCTTTTGCTTGTGCAGATATTAAGTCCATTAATTGACCTAAAGTTTTAACCTTATTATCTTTTATTTGGTTTAAAATATTTGTTGCCTTCTTCCCTTGCTTTGTTTTAGTCTGAGCTTCTAATCTTGTAATCAAAGCATTCATTGCTGCAGTCTGATTTTTTTTAGACTGGCTTTTTATCTCAGGAGCCATCCATCTGAAAACTGCTTCATTAGAATTTACTGCATCGTTACCCATTCTAACTATTGCCATAGGAACGTGACCATTAGGTATCTTACCTTCAGACCATAATCTATCAAATAAAGATTTGTTTTTATTGTAAACTTCTACTGCTGACTTAACTTGAGATTCTGATTTGTCAACCCCCACTCCTGCCCAAGCTGCATTTTTATTATTACCTCTTGAGTTAAAACCTAAACCACCATTTATTTTCATTGGCTTACCTTTAGAGTCTGTGTATGTTCCTGAACCAAGTAAGTCAGATATACCTGTAACCATTGGTATACCATCAAACTCTTCTATAGTTCCTTCCATTTGCTCTACAGATTCAAACCCTAAAGCTTTAGCATCTGCTTGAGTAAATTCTTGAGTAGACTTACTCTCACTCATTGGTGCAACTTGTGTCTTTGAAGACACTTCAGGAACAGTAAACATTTGTTCCTCTTCATTCATTGCATCCATTTCGTTTGCAATAGCTTCTACATCTCCACCTTCTGCATTTATTAATGACTCATCAGTTTGATTCTCTAATCTAAATCTTGGTTTACCATCTGCAGTTATCTCATCATTTAAACTTTCTACGTTGTCATCAAAAGATTGATTGTCTCCTTGTTTATCTTGTTCGTATAAGTTTCTTGCAGTTTCTATATTACCACCTGCTTGCTCTAAGTATGATGCTTGTTCATCATTACCTAAATCATTAAAATCTTGTACTTGTTCAATGGTAGTACCTTCAGCAGCAGCATCCATTTTCTCTTGCTCAAGTAATGACTTAACATTTTTATATTCTTGAGTAGTGTAAACTGCATCTTCTCCTTTTAATTCTCCAATTCTTTTTATAACCTCATCATTAGTAACTTGTTCTCCTACTACTTCATTCTCTACTTCTTCACTAATTTGGTTTTCAGTTAAATCGTTTATCTCTCTTTTAATTTTAGCAGCTTTTTCTTTAGCCACTTGAGTTTTATTTCCTTCTAACTTGTTTAGCTCTAATTGAAGTTCAACTATCTTATCTAATGTTTTTGAATTTATACCGGGATTTGCTTCAGTAACTAATTTTTTTGTAGACAACTCAAGAACCCTGTCTTGCATTTTACCTTTCCTACCCTCATAATCGTTCTTAATTACAATATCTGAAGATTGTAATTCTTCAAGAGTCATAGTTTCTATTAAGTCATCTATGACTGCTCCATCAACTTTTTCTCCGTTTACTTTATAGGTTGCTTTACTAAACCTTGTAGCCACAATATCTTTTACACCACCCGGTATTTCTGCTAAACCTTCAAGTGCAATTTCAGATACATCCATATCCTGACCTATTGCTGCTCTTGCAGTAGCTTCTCCTGTAGAACCACCAACTGCTTCAACTGCACCTGCACCTAAAATAGATTTCATTTTTAACCCTTTAGTAGCCATCTTAGAAGATTGCTTACCACCTTTAGTTAATATTTTTGTACCTATCTTACCACCTATCTTACCTGTCACTGCATCTATAGCACCAATAACTAAACCTCTTGCAACTGCTTTATTACGAATGCTTGAATACTTTTCAGGGTCATTTAAAATTTCTTTTACTAACTCTGCAGTTAGTTCCTCTCCTTCTGCTTCTTCTTGTAGTAACTCTGAAAACGTAGAACCAATCTCAAGTGCTGAACCGGCTGCTGCAAATGCATAAGGAAGGGAAGACAGTGCTCCTGATATTGCACCTGCTGCTCCACCCACTACAGTACCAAATCCCGGAACAACTACAGTACCACCACCTGCACCTGTAGCTGCACCAACTGCAGCTCCACCACCTACTATTGCACCAAATGTTGCTAATGAATCTGTATTTGAAGCCATTGAAGAAAATGAGCTAAGTATTAATTCAGGCAAAACTGTACCACCTGACTTAGCTAACCCTAATATAACACCTAATAAACCTCCGTGCTCTTCATATGTAGCTTGATACTCTTGCATTTCTGCAGACATACCATATGCTTGAGCATCTCTATTTGCATCTAAATATCTTTGTATTTGAGCCATATCAGGAGTAGTACCTGATAGTAAAAGGTCCGAAGCTTCTTCGGCTGCAAAACCTTGAGCTACACCACCGGCAACAGAACGTGCCATATCATCAATAAAGTCTCCAATACCAAGTGGTACTACTGAGTCAAGTCCTCTTAGTGCATCTCCAAAACCACCTGTAAAATAGTCTTGTTCTGTATAACCTTTGTCAGATGCATCTTTAAAGAAATTAGAAAACTTACTTCCCCAATCTATTTCTGCTTGACCTATTTTTTCTACGTCTTGTTGCTGATTCAATGGTAATCCTGAAGTACCACTTCCTGAAGAAACTGACTCTGAACTTTGTTGTCCTCCATTTTGACTTTTTTTTTTAAGGACACCTTCTTCAACATATTGTTGAAAAACATCTACACCATAATCCTGAACAAACGCAGTGTCAGTCTTAACATTTCCGTTTGGACTTTCATACATTTCTCCTGTAGCTTGGAACTCATTATTAACAGGTTGACCACTTTCTTCAACCTGCATTTCTTCTTGACTAATAGTATCAACTCCACCATCTACCTGTCTGAATGTACCTTCTTGAACATACTTATTAAATAAGCTTGGGTAGTCTCTTCTTAGTTGTGATTCAGCAACTATATTACCATTAGGGGTTTCAAATTTCCTTTCCATATTATCTATTTATTAATCAATAGGTATTCCGTTTGCATCAACTCTCTTACCTTCCCAATTGTTTTCTTTTTGGAATTTGTTTTCATTAGCTTTAACATAAGCATTTAACCAATTTTTTAGTGCAAAAGTTGATGCTGCTGCTCCATCATCATCAGTAAAGAAATCAGCTCCAATTACTAATGGTTCTGCTTGTGGATGACCCGGCATTGTGAAAGATACAAAATCTCCATCCATATCCGTAAACTCAACACCTTCAAAACCGGGCATAGCATTTATTTTATCAATTGCTCTTTGTCCAAACTCTGCTTCGTTTAATTTAAACAATGCTCCTCCTGAGTCTTGGGTGTAATCTGACATACCTGTTCCAAATACTATATCTTCAACTAAGTCATCAGTGTATTTATCTATATCTGTAGAATAATCAAATGATTCTTTTGACTTCTTACTTACTTTAGAAGATGTCTTACCTTGTTTATTAAAGTCAGCATCTTTATCATATCCACCTCTTTCAAGTGCTTCAGAAATATTAGACTCTCCTGTTAATAATGGACCTGCAGATTCAATAAACTCAGCTTGAGATTTTAATTTTGGTATCATTTCTCCAACTGCAGATGCTCTACCTGCAGTAACATCTGCTTGGGTAGCAGGATATAATTTTTTAACTCTTCTTTGGTTATTCGGTCCTTCATCTTCTGTTTCTTCAAAATCAGGATTATCTTCCATCACATAGAAAGAAACTGCTCTATCTTCTTCTTCTCCTGATTCAGCATTAATATAAGTTACAACTATACCATCTTCATTTCTTGATACACCTTGAATGTTATCGTTTTGGTCTCTGAAGTAATCAGTCGCACCTTGAATAGACATATCATCTCCTTTGTACAAGTCAGCAATTTTAGTAACTTTTGCATCAAGGTCTTTGTTGCCTTGTTTTTGGTCCATCTCTGCCTGAGTTTCAGGTCTCTTCTCTTTATATACTTGTGCTACTTTAACATCTTCAGTGTAGTCTAAACCTATATCTATTTGTGCTTTATAAGCTTCTCTTGCAACTGCTTTTTGTTCATCACTTAAGTTTGGTATTTGTCTACCACCCTTACTTTCCATTAATATAATGTTTTCAGTTCCCGGTATTCTACCAAGAGCAGGGTCTCCATTAATAAATACATCTTCAGGATTAAACGTCATATCGTATTCTTTACCATCAGGAGTCTGATTAACAAAGTCCACTAATACACTACAACCAAAATCAGGATTTGAATTTAACTCTCCATCTATAAATGTGTTTTGAGATTGTTGGAATAAGTTGTAACCTTTTAAATCTTGTAAATCAACACCCATCTCAGTGGCTAATACTTTTAACTGAGCATCAGTTTTACCCTCAAAACCACCCTCTCTTGTTCTTATATCTTCTATGGTTTTAAATATACCTGCTTTATATTTATTACCTAATTTTTGCATTACAACCTTTTGCTCTCCTAAACCTTCAATGTAATTTTGAGCACCACCAATAACATCATATTGAGTCTTCTTACTTTTTATTCTGTTTTGAAGTTGTTGTACAGTTACTAAGTTATTTGGGTCAGGGTCAGGGATTAAAGGTGCAGTTCCTGTTCCTTTATAGTTAGGGTCACTAACAAGTTTTGCCATAGACATAACACCTGAACGTGGATTAACAACTAATTCAGTTTCAGTGAAATTAGCAAACCCTTCTACCTGTTCCATCATCCAAGCATCCATTCTTGATAGTCTTTCATTAACAGGTAAATCAGAACTCATCATTGACATCTTAGTTGCGTACTCATCATTATAATCTTGTATTAAACTAAAAGCTTGGTCTGTACCATCAGTAAGATTCTGTCTCATTAGAGTATACTGTCTTGGATTCAATTGACCTGACTTAAGTAAAGTCTCTTGCATCAACATTTGTTTCTGCAATTTATCGGCAGCATTTAAGGCAAACTCATTAAGTTGAGTATTTTCTCCTTGAGGTACATTATTAAGAATGGTTTGATAATCAGCAGTGGCTTGGTCAATCGCAGCTTTCTTATCTTCCCTCGTCTTAACCTCTGCGTTAAGCATATCTACTGTGTCAGTAGCTATCTGATTCCAATTTAACTGAGTATCTTGAGGGTCTTGTTGAACGTATCCGTATTTAGTTGCCATATTATTTTATTTTAATTACCCGGATTATATCCAAAATAACTCGTAACAGGTTGATTCATTTGGTCTTGATAAGCTTGAGTATACTGTGGACTACTTCTTAAATCGAATCCCATATCTCTTCCTACTGCTCTATTAAATGCTCTAAAGTCTCTATTGCTCATAGCATCAAAGTCCATACTTGCAATATCTTGTCCAAAATATTGTTGTTGTCTTTTGTTAAACATATTAGCATCTTTACTTGGTACTTGCATTGAAGTTCCATCTGCCTTTACATAAGGATTAGTTGAAAACTCATCTCCAATATTTGCTGCTTTACCTGCCTTTACATCTGCTGCAGTTGCTTTTTGTGTTGAACCTTGTGCAGTTCCCATTGCTGATTTTTGAGCTGCAGTGTTCTTGCTATAAAGTGGAGCCATAGCTAAACCTTGTTGTGCAAATGCTAATGTTGATTGAACACCTTGTTGTCTTGCTGCATTAGCTGCACGTTGTGCATCTGCTGCTGCCTGTTGATTACCGGCAACCTCTTCTAAATCTAAAGCCACATCTAAGTCTCTAAGTCTTGAGTCTTCTTCAATGATTGCATTTTCAATGTTAGTCATCTCATCTGCCATTGCACCTCTGATTCCGGCTTGACCTTGTTGTTGTGCTGCATATACTCTACCGGCAGTAGCTGCAGAACCTCTTTCACTTTCTATACCTGCTTCAGTTGCTTGAGCACCTGCACTTAACATTGCTTCACGTTCTAAATCGTAAGCTTCTTTTTTAACAGACATTTGTTCAGCAAAGTTAACATCTAACTTTCCTCTTGCTGCCTCCATTGCTCTATCAGCTTCTTCTTCTGCTCTCTGTTGAGCTTTCTTTTGTTTATTAGCTTGTGAGAAAGATACACCGGCACTAACACCTGATATAACTAAACCTCCAACTGCTGCCGTTACTGCTGCCATATTATAATTTTTTTATCATTTCACTTGTATAAGAATCAGCTTCTGTATACCCTAATGTTTTATACGTTTCAACCAACCCTTTATGTTTTATCAAAGCATAACAATACTTTGCTCCTTTATTCTTACATAAGTTAGTTAATGTCTCTATTAATAAACCTATTGCGTTTGACCTTTCAGGTTTCTTTTTATAATCCTTGTTTGATATTATCCAATCCACCCAAGCTACTCCTGAATTTGTAAAGTAAACAAACCCTGCACAGATAGGTATTTCTTTATCTAATATCATCATTCCACCTGTACCATCTTGAGGTAAAAAATCTTTTTGTGGAGACTCCCACCCCCAATCATTCCACCACTTAACTAAATAAGTATCATAATCTGACTCATTCAGTGGTCTAATATCAAGTATTTTTTCTACCATAAGGTTCCTACAAAGATACTAAAATTAAGGAAATGATTTCATAGCTTCTGTCTCAACTGCAAACAATTCTACTTTATCAGTATTATTATTTTCAATATCAAATACACCATAGTGACCTAAGATTCCGTGAGACTCAGCTACTGCGTTCTTTAAATATAAAATATAACTGTTCTGATTTGATGGTATAGTTCCTGTTACATCAACTACAACTTGATTAATTCCTGCCGGTAAATCAATGTTTATTTCTGTAACTGCTCCCATTAATGTAGGGTTCAAAGTTGGGGGAGTTCCTGAAGGAACACCAAAATAAATTACATCTCCAATACTTAATATATTACCTACATATGTAGTTGTTGGAAAATTTAAACCATAAGCAACACCTACACCTACAACTGCAAGTATAGTGTCTGTTGTTCCTAAACCATTTAAAGAACGTAATGGAAACTCTTGAGGTCCATCAGCAGGGGTTGTACCTTCATTTCTTAAAAACGCAAACCAACTCCCTTCTTTTTCTTCAAAATATTCGTACTCTATAAAACCTGTTGTTTGTATATCACTAAACATAGTTAGTTTCCAAGCATCACTTCCTTCTAAATTAATTGTTTTCCATAATTTATTTTCTAATGGTTGGTCATTAAACACTGAAGTTAGTGTTGATGGATAGTCAACTCCATAATAATTATTTCTTCTTTCATTCGTATTATGCCTATATAGATTACCACCACTAAAAGTGTAGAAATAGTTATTCATCCCAACCATCCAATCAGGAAAGTAAGAGTAAAAAGATGTCCAACCTTTAACTTGACCACTATCAAAAGTTAAAGTATAGTTAGTTCCTGTAGTAGTTCCTGAATCAGTTTCAGGTTTTTGTCCTGTGTGTATTTCTGCCATAATATATTTTTTTTATAAAGGTTAAGTACACGCTACAACCTGAGTAACTACCCCTAAATTTGTTTCGTATTTGAATCTATTATTATTTGATGTAGTATAAGTTCTCCATCCATCAGTAGCTCTAACACTTCCATAAGGGTCTTGAAAAACTTGGTCTCTAACATCAGGATTCACAGTTGAAGCTCTTAATGATGTGCTTACACAATATAAACTATCATTTTCAGGTAAAGAACAAGCTTCAGTATCTGTAGACAAAGGAACAAGTTGAGAACTAAAAGCATCCAATAATACAGGACAACTTGCTGCTCCTGACCAAGCAGTACCACTACAAGGTCCAATAATACTTATTGTAATAATGTTTGGAGATGTATTAGGTTTAGGAACTACAACAACAATGTTTCCGGGAGTAGTAGTACCTGCATCATTAAGAACTAAATCTGCATTAGTTATAGTTACACTTTCTGTAGTGCCTGAAGGTTGAAATCCACCATTAATATAATTAAATACATCTAAGTCATATGTTCCGGGAATACTTGAAACACCACATCCCCCATTTACACCAACGAATGTAAAGTTACCTGCAGACCCTGCTGCATATCCTACTGAATTAGAAGTACCACCACCTGCAGAAGTTGTACTCCTGTCTCTAACTCCTATGTTGTAACTTTGAGTACCAAAATCTACTTTTATACCATCAGGTACACTCTGTGGATTCATACTAACTATTATAGCACCAACATCTGCTGCAGTACCACCAACATCTAAAGTCACTCTATATAATCCTGTACCTCCTGAAGCATTAATAGTTCCACCACAAGGTTCTGCACAACTTGGGCAATCTGCCGGTGCATCTAAAAAACAACCTGAAGAGGTTACGTTAAGATATCTTGATATTATACCATCAGAATAATATCCGGCAGGAGCACACTGAGTCAATCCACTGTCCATATAAACGGCAGTTGAATTACCTAAAGTTGTTCCATCTACATAATATTGAGCACTCATATTTTATTTTTTTTGTGTCTTCAAAGACACTTTATTAATCAATTAAATCACAATCACAACAAGCATCTGCTAATTCTTTATTATCAAAACACAAGTCAATTAAAGTTGGCTTTCTATAGTCATATATAATATACAAATATTCTCCATCTTGAACAGGTGGCATAGTAAATGTACCTGTATAATAATTAGGAGCACCTGCTGAATTAGTTGACATAGGTATTGATGCAGCTAATAAACTTCCAACTGAAGCTTGTGTGTTAGCATAGTTTTGAGTAGTTGCTAACCATCTAAATTTATTTGAAGATGGTACAAAAACTGCAGTATCTCCTGCAAATTTATTAAAAGCTAAAGTAACATTTGAACCCGGTGTAGGTATTGGACCTGAACCTGTATTACCTAATATTGAGCTATAAAAACTTACAATTGGTTGTGTACTACCTTGACCAAACTGAACTTGTGTAGATTGCAATGGAGACACATAGGTTCCATCTACAAATCTATGTTCATTATGAATTAATAAACCTTGTTCGTTAGGTGTAGTTGCACATACTTCTACTATTGTTATAGACTTAGCATCAGGACAAGGAACAGTTAATATTAAAGTTATATCTGTTTGACCTTGAGCCGGTGTAATAGTAATATTACATTCAGTTATACTTATTTTACTTTTATTAAATGTTACAGAACCATCTTGAGTCTGATTGTTTGCTTGCTGAGTAATACCATCATACTCTACAGTAATATTAAAACTCCCTTTTATAGCTTGAAGAGACCAAGCTACTTCTACATCTCCAACTGTATCTCCTAATTCAAAACAGTTATCAAAAGGTTGGTCCGGTGTAATAGTAATCTCTTGTTGAATACCACAAGCAACACAAGTTTTAGGTATAGGAATACCTTGTTGGTTAGCTGCAAGTACATATTCATTCATATAAGGGTCAAACCCTCCAAGCTTTTGTTTTTCAAAATCTACTAAGAATAAATCTCTAAACCAAGTTCTCATACCATATGATGAAACAACTTCTAATTGTTCATTACTGTAAGAAGTTCCTACTAATCTAAGAACAGAACCTCTTTTCGCATCAGTAAAGTATTTGTCAGCACCCCATTGTGCAAAACTCTCAGGATTAAAACTTATTCCAAATTCTTCTATTCTTGCAATTTGAGTACCTAAAACTTCAGGAACAGATTGTAGCAAGCTACCTGTACCTGCATCAGATAATAAGTTCTTACCTGAAAGAACATAAGATATTTTATCTTCTTGAAATGTAAGTACATCTGTTTCTCTTGCAAATAATTTTTGTATTGGACCAAAAGATTCTTCTAATGGTTTAAAATTAAGTAGACCTCCATTAAATTCATTTAATCTATTTACGTTAGACTCATCATTATATATACCACTGTAAGTAATATCTGCAAATCTTCTTACTTCTTTATAATCTAAAGCTGCAGTAGATGTTACTCTATTTCCAAGTTTAAAGTCTTTCCCTAATAAACTGTCTCTAATTTTATAACTTTCACATCCATTTCCAAAAGCATAGCAATTAAAAAAATCAGTATTACTTATTGCAGGTTGTGAAGTTGCAGGGTTTAAATCTTGGTTTTGTATATTACCTAAATGAGTACCATCAATAATAGGTATTGAACTATTTAATCCTGTTACATTAGCTGAAGATGTAGGTGGTGTGCTTGAATTAATTGATGCAGTACCACAAGCAGCAACAAAAACTGAACTTGAGTCAGGAGCTATAGATATTTGTTGTGGTAGTCCACTTGTATCTTGATAATCAATAACGATTGGAAAAGGTTCTCCTGAAAGAACTGCAACATCATATTGACAGAAATTATCTCCCCTTACAACACCGAATGAATCTTCTCCTTCATACCATATATCAGGAGATGCATCAAGTGGTTCGCTTTCAAAAATTAATGTAGACTCTGCTCTATAAACTACTATTCTACCCTCAATACTTGACCTTCTATTTTTAAAATGTTTAGATTGCTCACAAGCTCTTGTTCCTGAAACATATAAATAAAGTGGTTTTTGACTTCCATCTAACATTGTTCTAAGATTTCCAAATTGCCAAAAGTTTGTACCTAAACTTCCATTACTCGGAGCACCTGAAGGAACTGCAGTTATAAATTCATTTTCAATATCTCCACCACCTGCTCCTACTGTAGAAATACCTTGAGTAATTACATTCTGTAAGTTATCTCCTAACCAAAAGTCATAGAAACTGTCATAATCCTGAGATGCAGTAACTGTTTTTTCTAATTTGTATTCTCTTAATTCACATTTACCATCTCCATCTCTCGTTCCTTCTCTGTACATTGTAAAGTTAAACTCAATTCTTGAACCTCCCGGAACATCATATGGGAAATAATCATTGTTTGGACTTCCATCTCCTCCTAAATATACTTTAAGAGCTATCTGTGGAAATGTATCTCTTTTTTTTGCAGTTTGTTTTGCAGTTCCTGTATCAATAACTGCGTTAGCAGAACTTTCAACAGAAAAGTTCCTTGCCTTTATCTTCATATATGTACCTGCCAAGAAACTAAGCTCGTTACCTTCACTATCAACAGGTTCAAATTCATCTGCATTATAAGCTTTCTTTTCTAATACAGTAGAATATATACAGTTTGTAGTTGGTCCTGAACTATCTGCTTTTACTATTAATCTTTGACCATCTGTAATCTTAGCAGAGTTTTCTCCTTCTAATAAAAAGTATGTATCCTGAGTGTCAGGGTCAGTAAAGAATATGTTTGTAAAAATAGTGTCGTAAGTTTCTTTATCAGGTTTAATAGCAAACTTATATCTTGTTGCCCATTTAGGAGCAATTTGTTCTTTTGGAATACTTACGTTAAGTATGTTTCTTGTAGCTGATTGAGAGCAGTCTATATGCTCTGTATTATATTGACTAACCAAAGCAGTAGTTGCTCTATTAAAGTCATCCATATAAATCATACCAATTTCATAACCTCTATTACTATGTAAGCTTGAACCATTACCTGACTTTGCATAGGTAAATTCGGAACTTGACATATTAAAATACTCAGTATTTAATCTTCCTGAAGTTCCGGCAGTATCTTTATATTTAACTGCAGGGAAAACAAATTGAATTAAACTATTTGAAGTGTTTGCAGTAGCTGAAATAGCTTGCTCCGGTGCAGTTATACCACTTGCAAATTTTGTACAATTAATTCCATCAAGAACTAAACTTCCAATGAATTGTTGATTATAAACATCAGTCATTGTTGTTCCATTATCTGCAGTAGCCATAGGTTGAATAGTACCACCCGGTAAAGATGTTCCTATAAGAGCTTGAAACTCTGCTGATGTTACCCATTCATACACAGATGCATAATCTATTGTAAGTAAAAATGCAAATGTAACAATTATCGGTCCTTCATTAATGGTAGATGATGTTGGTGTAGGAGTAGTACCATTCCAAGTGTAGTGTTGAAAATTAAATGTAAAAGCAATCAATGCACCTTCAACTAAATCAATACCTGTGAAATCTAACGTAGCTTTAGCTTGAGTAGCTTGTTGTGTAACTCCACCAATAGTATAGTTATAAGCACTAAGCGTTCCATCTTTATCTTCAGGGTCAAATCCTATGTTTTCTTGAGACACTGTAAAGTCTAATCTAACAGGGTTATTATCCTTATCAACCATATCATAACCTTCTACATAGTTACCATACATAAGTCTATTACCCATAACAGTTTGAGCTTGAGCATATCTTGGAACATTATCATACATTCTTAATATGTCTGCTTCAGGTAAGATTGTAAATATTTTACTGTTTTTAAATTGGTATGTTACATCCTGATAATCTACATATCCATTGTCAGCTTTAGTTAGTTTTTCTATAATTTTTACAACAGGACTATTAGCATCTTTAAATAATAAATCTATACCTTTTACTAATGGACCACCTGTATTAAAAGTAATCTCAGCAGTATTGTAAAAGTTAGTCATACCTTCATTCAAATAACTTTCTTGAGTAAAGTTAAATTCATTAGGAATAAAAGCAGGGTTTGAAAACTGAGATGTAGCTGAATACTCATCATCTTCGTACTTATATCTATATGCAAAACATATAAATCTTTCTTCTAAAAAAGTTTCTTGACCACCTGTTTGAACTAAATTTACTGTAGGAGAATCTACAGGAGGTCTTTTTATTACTAATATATCTTCTGCTAAAAACCCATCTACATTATTTACAGGGTCATCGTAATTCTTTGTTACATTAATTCTTCTTGGAGCATTTAGGTTATCAGTAAAAAACAATAAATCTTCTACTCTATTGATTCCTGTTATTAGATAATCTTTATCAAAATTTAATGTAGTGTTTACGTTAAACCCATCATTTATACTTTCAATATGGTATTGTATAATAGTTGTTTTAGTGTCATATGATACTATTAAATCTAATTTACCTGTAGGACTCTGTGTAAAACCTTCATCGTGAATAAACCAATATATAGTTTCATTAACTCCATCTTCAAATGCACCTATACATTTGGCTTGAGAAGACAGTGGAGTTCCATTATATACAATAGTAGTTAATTGCTCATTACCTTTTGAGTTCTCTATAACTCCTATTTCAGCAGCTTCCGTTGAACCCATACGAACATTTAATGCATCAATGTACTCTCCGTTTGGAACGAGTCGTTCATCAACCATTTTATTCATTTTACCTAAAGTAAAGTTTCTTGTAAATTTTGCCATTTTATTTTATCCATTTATCTCTACCCCTTAAGTTTTGAAGCAACCTGCCGGGATGGATGTTTGAAATTCTAATTTTTGCATTCCTTAATAAAGCTGACTTTCTTTTTCTTGTTCTTGATACTATATATTCTTGAACACCAACTTTGGAATTTAATATAGCAAACTCAATGTAAGCATAAACAAACTCTTCAAATAATTTATTTACAGTTATTAAGCTATCATCTCCGTTCTCCATACCATCAGACACATATTCAAGTACACATAATTCATCAGCCATTCCTGAACTAAAGTTTATAACCCCACCTTTAGGGTCTATCTTAAATGTAGGATTTATATTTGCAGTCTCTGTATTTAACCCATATCTCGCACCTATTTGATAATCAAAATACCAATCTCCATCACAACAATATCCTAAAGTATTATTATAAGGAGAGTTTGCATTTAAGTAAATACTTTTTTTACCCCCTGTAATTCTATCAAAATCTAATGTAGAGTGTTGTGGACTTAATGCATTACCATCTAAATCAAAAAGTATCCTACAATCATTATCTTGTAAATAAGCAGAAGACCAATTGGTTTGAATATTTTCAGATAATGGCATAAGAACACCATCTTTATATAAAGATATCCTAACCCAATTCACATAGTCAGAAGGTAATACATATCTCAATGTATCACAAACGCTAAGTTCTAATATTTTTATTTCTTTAAACGCATCGTAGTTAAGCTCTTGTATTGCTCTTTTTGCGTGAAACAAAACCTTGTATCTTGGTATATTATTTATAAGACTGTGGTTTCCATAGTACATTAACATAAAATTGTTAACGATATCTTCAAGTGAAACATATTGGTACGAACCCCAATTTTTATCTTCAGGAGCTAAACCTCCATTTTCGTAATATTGATATTGAGTTATATAAGCCATAATCTATTTTTCTTCTGCTACGCTTTCTTGTTCTTCAGCTTGCCCAAACTGAGTAGCTGCTATTTCTCTAATAGACATTCCTGCGTATTGTAATATTTTGTTTACTAAATTAACTTCATCATCATTAGGTAACTCAAAGTCCTGATAGTCAGGTTGTGATGGGTCAAATGATGGTTCTCCATTTGTTAAAGATACATATGTCCACTTAGGAACTAATGGGAATCTTATGTATTGTGCCACTATCTGTCCGGGTTCGTTTAGACCATCTATAGGATAAGCTCCTAAATACAAACCTTGCTCAGTATACGCAGGATAAGTTATTGTTGGTGCAGTAAGTATAGAGTTAGTTAATAAATCTATTTTACTATTAGAAACTCTTTCTGCTTCGTGTATTACTTTACCTCCAAGTATAGAGTATTGAATTGGAAAAGTTGTAAATAATTCTTTTGTAACTCTTAATGCGTTTTGTTGAACAAGTATAACACGAGTGTGATATGTAACACCATTTATAATTACAACAACCACATCTCCGGGTTCAATACCTAAAGCTATAAAGTCTGTAGTTACATCAATAACTGTATCAGTTGCATTTGAAATACCTGTAGTTCCACCTGTTGCATTTATATTTAATTTAACTAATCCATATGCTAAGACTTTGTTTATTAAATAGTAATCATCACTTGTGGTTGTTTGAGATGGTAAAAAATATTGATTAGCAAATGGACCTAATTGTATTTTGTCATATTGCAATAAAGGTTTCGTTTCAGAAAAAGTATCAATAACCTCTTCTAATCCTTTAGTGATATCAGCATACTCTGTACCTGACATCCTTTTGTTTTCTTTGTTAAGCTGATAGTTGTACTGATAAAAATAATCTTCAAATAAATCTAACTGTGCTTGTTTAGCATATAAGTTAAAATCAGATGGAGAGATATATCCATAATTATTTTTATTCAAAACAGACATCACTGTTTGTCTAACCGAATTTATCATCTGTCTTCTTTTAATACAAAGATAATGAAAAAAAAAGACCCCTTCAGTTTTTGAAGAGGTCTCTAATTTTAAATAGTATTATACTTTAATTATGTTGCAGTAGTATATGCAGTTAGCACTGTTCCTTCAGGAACTTTTACTTCAAACACCACTTCTGTCCATACTGTTTCTGCTGCTGCTATTTGAGCTGCATTAACTGCATCAGCTAATAAGCTATTAGCACCTGTTGCAGTAATCTTAATATGATGACTATAGTGACCTGCGTTAAATAATTCAACTAAAACATTTGACTTAATATCACAAAGAATACCCTCTCCTACAGGAGCAAATAAGTGGTCTATTCTTGAGATAGTAAAAGCTTCTCCTGAAACTGCAATATCAGCACTAATATCTAAAGTGTTATTGTCAACAATTTTAGTTACTAAAGCAGTTTCTCCTGAAACTGTCATTTTAACTTTGTCTCCAATTCTAACTGAAGTTAAAAAATTTTGTCCTGAGTCAACTATTTGACCTGTACTTGTAGAAGTTGTTGTTCCTGTATCAACTGCAACAGTGATTGGAAGTTTTAATAATTTTACCATTTTTATATTTTTAATTGGTTAATAAAAAACACTAATTAATTAATTAGCGACTAACCCTACAAAGATACAATTATTATAATAAAGATTCTAAGTGCTTAAGTACCTCTACACCATCATCACTCTTGAGGTAAGACACAACTAAATCATTAGCATCATTTCCAAAAGGAACATTCAACATTTTAGTTTTATTGGTAGCAGTATTAAACCAAACTTCCTTCCCACTTTTTCTGTAAGCTAAGATTCCTTCAGAAAAGAATCTCTCAACTGTACCCATAATTTTTAATTCAGGGTCATTAACTACATCTAAAAAGTCTTCAGGGTTTGTTTTAGCAAATACTAATACATCTCTTTTTAATTCAGCAGTAGACATTGTAGCTACATTTGAACCAAATAAAACTCTACATATGTTTTCTAATTGTTCAATAGATAATTTTTTAGCTTCCACTAATGCATCAGCTTCAATCATTAAGTCTTCTATTTCTTCAGCAGCATCTTTTGATTTATCTACTTCCACAAATGTTCTACCATTTAACGGATGGTAGTGTAAAAACTGTTGTAATACTTGATTAGTTTTATTAACGTGAAGAAATCCCTCTTCAAAGATAACAGGTTCTAAAATAGCATTTCCATCTTGTTCATCCACAAAAGGAGACTTTTGGTTTCTTGCATATCTAAGTTCTCTATTAACTCCATCTTTATCATCGAAATGTAATAAAGGAAATCTTGGAGAATGTTTTGTTGGTAGCATATAAGATAAAGGAGCTACTGCCTTTTTAAGTTTGTAGTTCTTATCTACAAATCTTGTTGCTTGTTTTTTTGACATTATATATAATTTAATTTGATTAAAAAAAGGAGAGTGTCTTTAAAGACACTCCCCATTATTATTACTGCTTATGCCGTTTGGAATAAGAAGAAGTTGTTTGCACCTAAAGTACATACTGCTCTTTCAGATAAGAAGTGAACCTCCATAGCATCTAAGCTAGAAGTTTCTGCTCCACCTGCAGAACCTGTAATCCAAGTCTTGTAACGTCTGTCTTCAGTTTCTGAAGCTCTATATCTAACGTGCAAGAATGGTCTCTTAGCGTTCTTACCTAAGATTTGGTCATATACAGAAGTTGAACCTGCAGGAACTAATAGTCCGTTGATTTCTCCTGAACCTAAACCACCTCTCATTGTTGGGTCATTTAAGTATTTCCAATCAGATTTGTAGAAGTCATAACCTCTTCTAAATCCTGTGAATCCTAAGTTAAGTGCCATTTCTTTCTCATTGTCAAATAGACCATAAGAAACACCACCTGCTGCATTAGAAGATTGCTTAGAAAGCATATCATCAATATCGAAACCGAAATCTCTATTAACGAATACTACGTTCTCTTCAATCGCACCTTGCTTGTCAAGTCTTGAAATAATTGAATCCCACTCAGCTAAAGTAGTTGGATTACCACCACCCCAAACATTTCCTCTGTTTTCAACAACGTAGAAGATACCTTCTGACCCTTTGTCTCCAACTGAACTGTTTGTTGTTTGTGTAGCTGCTCCACCTGCTGCTGCTGCCGGTACTGCTTCAATCATTGCAGTCTCAAGATAGTCGTCAAAACGTAATCTTGTTTCGTGCTCAGACTTTAAATACCATAGGTATCCATTTGCTCCATTTTCAGTAGTTACTTCAATCCATCCGATTTGTGCCATATCAGAACCTGATACTTCGTACTTATCTTTGATGATAATTGGAGAGTTCTCGAAAATGAAATCATCAGCTTCTAAAGAATTGTCCATTCCTGCAGTTCCTTTTTTAAATTCAGAACCATAAATGAATACTGTAAATTCTTTACCTGCACCTGCAACCGGTAAACCTGTTGCCGGATAGAAAGCTACTTTAAATTTATTTGTAGCGTAATCTACTTCAATAACGATACCTTTTACTGCACCACCACCTGCGTTATCTGAAACGTGAACTGTTTGTCCAACTCTAATAGCAATACCACTGTTAGCACCAAAAGCACTTGCAGTAGACACACCAGCATTAGGGTCATCTGTAACTTCAAATTCAGCTTCATCTGCATTTAATGCTGCTGCAGTTGTACACTTCTTGTATTTAGTATGCAATCTTCCTTGTTCTGCCCATTTAATAAGGTCAGAGTTAGAAGGCATCTCTGCTCCTACCATTCTTAAGAATGATGAGATTGTTCTATTACCATATCTTTCAAACTCTTTTTCATAAGTATCCGGTAGATACTGATTCATAAAGTCGAAATTAGTAATGTAATTTGTTTTTAAAGGAACCCTTTGAGCACTTGGTTGTAAATCAAATCCCGGAGTTCCGGCTACTTGTCCTGCCATTTTTTCTAATTTTTAAGTTTTGTTTTTTTAATTATTTATTTTCTTTTGCGAATCTTTAAGCCACGACCTGAGTCATCACTTATAGCTCTAATTTGCATCCCACCATCTGTTTTAGTTACTTCAGGAGCACGTTTCGTATCCATTTTTATATTCTTCAACTCACGCATAGTTTCATCTGCTGCTGCAGATTTTCCTTGCTCATAAAAAAACTTAGCAAACTTTTCAGGATGCATTGCCATTGCTAATGACTTGTGATAACCTGCTGCATCTACCATAACCCCATCATCATCCAAGAATTTGTTAACAAAATTCTGTGGGTTTAATTGAGATTTTTTCAATTCAGCAGCATCACCGGGTGAAAATAAAACTTTGTTGTCATCTAACGTAAACTCAAAACCTTTGAACTCACTAAACACATCGTCTGTTTTCTTATGAAAAACCTCATTCTTACGATTGAGACCTTCCTGTGATGTCTTTGCTTCGGCTACATATTTGCGATAGCTTTCAATTTCTTCTTCACTATATTCAGAACTCGAATCCCTTCCTGTCTCAAGAGGTACTCGGTATTGTTCTTGTTGTTGCTCAAAGTAATCTTTGGCTTTCGCAATAGTCTTTTTCTTTGCTAACTTTATTTTCTTAATAGCTTTCTCATCATCTATGTCTTCATCATATTGATAATCTTCCATCAAGTCTTCAATATCATCTGCATCTAAACCTTTTTCAGTTGCAGATAAATATTCTCTTAGCAATTTATCAGGTTCCATTTCATCATAATCTCTTTGCATTTTAGCAAAGTCATCGAATCCACGACCTGTTTCTTTTTTATACTTAAGATACTTTGACACATCTTCAGGTAGAGGTTCTTCCTCTCTCTGTTGATTTAATTCATCAAAAGATTTTATATCTCTTCCGTATCTTTCTCCAATATATTTAAGAACGTCTTCTTCTTTTAATTCTTTATTATCAAGAGTAACTTCTGCTTCAGGAGTTTCAACCTTTGTTTCTGTTTGAACTTCTACTTCAACCTTTGGGGTTTCAGTTGTTTCAGTTTTCACATCTTCAAACTTACTTTCGTGCTTATCAAGCAATTCTTGTTCTACTTGTTGTGTTGATTTTTCTTCAACATTTGTTACTTCTCTTACTTTAATTTCCATTTGATTTTATTTAATTACAAAGTTACACAAAATTTATTTATCATTTAGACAGTATTTATCTTGGATTAAATTCAGAGAAATTAAACCCATCTAAACTATCTTCATTAGATTCAAAGTTCAAAGGAGGTAAGTTGTTTTTTCTCTGATTAATCATTTTTGATTGTTCAGTATTTGCTTGACTAATTCTTTGAGACTTAGCATCTTCTTTCATTTTCTCTCTTGCATTTATACCTTGCTGATTAAGTTGTGCTAATTGAATATTTAATTGAAACTCTTTATCCATTAATTGTGCTTTTAACATAGCTTCATTTTTCATCTTCTCTATTTCAAAAGATATATCTGCTTGTCTATATTGCATCTTAGCTTGCATTTCCATTTGAGTTTTAGCTTGAGCAGCTTGCATTGCCATTTCTTGAGACTTCAATTGTTGTTGAGCTTGCATTGCTTGTTTTTGCATTGCCATCTTCTCTTCTCTTTCTTGCTTAGATTTTCTTTTAAGTTTTAAAAGTTGATTAGCAAGTTTGATATTTTTTATCTCTCTTATGTCAATTGCATCTTCAAGGTTAATATCTCCTTTACTTAATGCCATTTGAATGTTGCCTTCTAATTGTTGCTTCTGTTCTTCATCAGGAGCTAATTCAAGGAATATACCAAAATCATATATGTACAATTCACTTATTTCATTTAAGATAGCTACATTATACTTACCTATTTGGTTTACAAATTCTTCTTTAAAGTCAGAGTATTCTAATATATCTGCAACTCTATAAGTCATTGCTTCTGCTAAACTTTTAGCTATGAATAAACTTCCATTTAATATATGTCTTGTTGCTACGTTAGAATTTAAAGCAGCTAATTTCTGAAGACCAACTAATGAGTTAGGGTCAGGAGAGCTACCATCTCTTGCTTCATTTAATCCTGTTACAGTTCTTATTTGATTTAAGTAATGGTTGTAATTAGATATAAGCATTTGTGCTTTAGATGCTCCTGAACTTGATTGAAGTTCTCTGATTGGAGTTCTTGCTTGGTTAAAGTCTCCATCTTGCGTGTAGCTTCTACCAATAACAGAACCTGTTTGGAAATATAACCTTAACGCATCTTCAGGATTGTATGCCTGTCCTGTACCTAAGTCTACTTCATTTAAACCATCAGCATCAATGAATACACCATCAGGTACTACTCTTGATATAACTTGTTGAAGTTTTAAATGAGTAATTTGTATTAAGTCAGCAAAAGGAACCATTCTTCTTACTAAAGATTCTATTGCACCTTTATACATTCTTGGTGCTACTGCAACATAATTTGGTATAGCGTGTTGAGTAGCTGATTGTGGTCTAACCATATTTTCCATCATTCTCCATTGGAGCATAATGTTAGTTCCCATAACCATAACACCTTCATACCACACATCAATAGTTTTAGAAACCTTTTCAAAGTTTCCTTCTTCCATCATTTCTGCAGGTGGATTAAAAGTGTCTTCTTTTTTAATCATACTAACATTGCCATTATCTTTAACCTTTCTTTTATAAACTACTTTCTTAGTAGTTTTATAATTAAAGTAAAGTAGAGTAGCAGTGTCTTTGTAAAAAATACTATTCTGATAAAATTGAGCTGCGTTATAATAATCATACCAACTTTGTGAGTATTGTGATATTTCTTCTAAATCTTCTCTTGTTAATGAAGGGTCTATTTTTATAAGTTCTGTTATTGGAACATTCTTAACTTCTCCCCAATAAAAACAATCTTTAAAATGTGGGTCTTCAGTGTAACTATGAACAACATTAGCAGGGTCTACATATGATATCTTAACTCCATCTCCATCTTGAAACTCGTGTTTAGCAACTGATATACCTAAAACTGTAAGGTCATAGTCTAATTGCTTTCTAATGTCGTTATATTTATTAGATTCAAACAAAGTATTAATTGCTTCCTCATTAGCAATTTCAATAGCAGGTTTGTAGTTTAACTGCATATACAATTTAAGTTCTTCATCAGACTCAGGAAGTTCATCAGGGTTTGTAGTAAAAGGGTCAACTCCTGTTTTCTCTTGAATTTTTTCTAACAAAGGTTTAGCAACCATTTGTCCTTCTATCATTGTCTGAAACTTACTTCTCCTTGATTGTGACACTGCATCTTGTGCATAAGTGTTTACATCAAACAACCTGTCTTGCATTCCATTTACAACAATATCAACAAACTTTGGTAAAACAGGTACAGGAGTCCAATCTAAATTTAGGTAAGATAAATCTCCATCAACTGCTAATTCATTTTTATATTTACCAATAGGTTGTTCCCCTCTTGCATATAATCTAAGTCTGTGAAAATCTCTCCACTGACTAAAGTACCTACAATTATTTCCATCTTTTCTGAACCATTCATATTGAATCGCCTGACCTATTTGTAATCCAAATTCATCAGTTGCCTTCTCTTTGTCTGAAACAAATTGACTTGGAAAACCTGTAGATGCTATATCTATTTTTACGTTTTTCATCTAATAATTTCACTTATATTTCCCTTGTTACTATACCTTGCAAAGTTAATGTTTATTTTCGATACTTTTTTCTCAGGTAAATACAGATGCTTTTGAGTAGCCATAATTGCTAATCCTGAACTAATTGATGCATCATATTTAGTTCTGTTTGAAATATCAAACTTTGCCCAATCTTCTAATGTTCTTATAAATACCATATCTCCCATCTCCATATCATCTTGTAATCCAACTTTTTGTTCTATATAAGATTCAATTGCAGATGCGTGTGCTTGCTTAACATCCTCACTTGAGTTTGGTATCCCACCTAATTCTCTTTCTGTTTTGGATAACTTAGTATATTGTTTATCCGGTCTATTCATACAAAACCCTCTATACCCTCTGTTTTTAAAATGATATAAAAGTCTTGGCTTATTATTTTCTATTAGTATTGGCATACCATAAAATACACAAGCTTTAAGTACATCTTCAAAAAATATTTCAGCAGTCTGAGGTCGTGCAATATATTCCAAGAAAAATTCATTACTTGGAGCATCATCCATATTAAACTTTGTTTTTCCGTGTAAAGCTCCATTAGAACCTCCTCCACCCACAACTCCTGAAATGTCATAACTATCACAACCAAATGCTCCTAAGTGTTCATTACCCGGATACTTAATTCCTTTTTTATCTATAACTCTATTTTGTAAAGTCTTACTTGGGGTCCAAGAAACTTTAAACCTACCTCTACTATCAGGATTAAAAACAACCTCAGTATCTTTTATTCCATTCTTCCAAGACAATGTTCCACGAGTAATGTGATGCTCCATTATTAAAGAATCATTATAGTCTATCTGCTGATATATTTTAGTTAAGTTGAAAATTGATTGTTTACTTTCATCTCTGAATGCGTGAGACTCTGTTCTTGGAAACTGTCTGTAAAATTCGTTTAATGCATCTGCATCATTTTTCAATGAAGCAACTTCAGCTTCCCAATAGTCTACTGCTCCTTGATGAATCATTTCTCCATCAATTCCAAGTATAGGGGTTTCAGGAGTTTTAAAAACAGGCATTCCATATCTATCTATAAACCCCTCCATATTCCATTCCATTGGAATAAATAAAGAATACAACCCTGATTTTGTTTGTCCGTTTCCGTTTCTTTTACTTACATCAGAGTCTTTATATAGTTTTTTAAATTGTTCTCCACCTTTGTTTAGTGCATTAGATGTAGAACCCATCATACACTTACCAATTATCTTACTACCTAATCTCAAACAAGTTTTAGTTACTCGCCAATTGTTTAGAATGTTATTTGGCTTTAACCACTTACCACTTTCATCGTGAACTAATAATAATAATTTTTCCCCATCATAAGAGTTATCATCAGTGTTCTTCCAATCTATAGTGGTATCTAATCCGAATAGCTCATCCTTTGCAGTATTGTACATATTCTTTTTAGTAATCTTTTCTGCAGGAATCCTAAAAGCTAATTCAGTTTTAGGTTTATCCATACCATCCATAATAGGTTTAAA
>JAAHTH010000171.1_pt4 | contig 33243 bp, 40 predicted proteins | sample 6116091 | NCBI WGS metagenome assembly JAAHTH01 (sample SAMN13939990, study PRJNA603662) | sponge metagenome | isolation source: marine sponge | host: Mycale hentscheli | place: New Zealand | collected 2006
GTAGGTGGCTTTGATCTGCCTAATTTTCAGCCATTTTATACAGTACATCCTAAGTCTATAGAAATAAATGCTCCCTCTTCTAATGAATTATTCCGTGTTTATTCTCCTGATGGTTATGCTAGCTTCCTTATTGGTCTGATAGGTGAGGTTGGCTTGATAGAACATAAATATCATACTCCTCCCTGCAGACTTGGTACAGACGGGCCTTGGTCCGATCCAGTAACTCCTGAAGATTATGAACAATTAGAAATATGTACTCAAGAGGTAGTGCCACTATCTTTAGGCACACTCCATTTTGAGACTAAATTAAATAATTTGCATATTAATGTATCACAAGACCATGATCCTCTTGGCAGTGGTTCTTATCCTGATTCTTGGACTAGAAAATATATTACAAATCCTGTTAATTATACAGGAGTAGGCGTATTGGTGCCTCCTACCGGTTTTACTATTATCAATAATGATTTAATTCTGCAACATAAGCCTTCATCTATGAGTTATGATGAGGCTGCTATTAGTGTTAATATGGGTCTGTTAAGCAACCAGCTAAGCTTTGAAGATAATGCGGGTGAATATGTTGTTGATAAGAGAATTAGACATAGCACCACTAATGTTCAATCACTATCAGGTGGAGAAATTATTGATTGGTATTGTTATGAGTTGCCAGAGAAAATATTATCAGATGGTATTTGCAGTGATTCGTTTTTTGGTCCTAGATCATACGATAGATTGTTGTTGGGTGATCCTTATGAGGATTATCTAGGAGTATGGACACAAAGATGTTGTAGAGTTAATGGGTGTCCTTGTCCAGATGAGCTTTATGATACTCACGGAATACAAGGATCATTTGCAAATGTCCATGCTTATAGACCCGGTGCCCTTGGTAAGGGACATATTAGCAACAGGACTTGGGAATTAAACGAGAGATTTTGCCTAGGACTTCAGCCTAATGAGTTAGGAGATGCACGCATAACTTTGTTACAATCTATTGATGAGAGATTGGATAACCTTGGTCGACCAGTGTTTAGATTTGGCTATGAAGAACAGCCAATTGACTTTGAAGCTCTTCTTGATGGTCCTGGAGGATGGGGTTTTACTACTGCCGGTTATGGCGGTGTTCCTGGATATCAGAATGAATATGGTGGGTTATTATTCGATGATGAAAAAGATTGCTGTGAAATACCCGCAGGTATTCCGTGTCCTGTTTATACCCACTATTTCCAAGATCCAGCTGGAGAGATTATACATTATTGCGATGAGTGTCTGTGGTGGAGAAATATTGATACTGGAGAGACTGTTCTTGTAGATCATACTGAGTCAGGTACAAATTTGGGTCCGGCAGGATATTTGTCGGAGGTACAAATATATTATGACAAAACTGCTGATGGTGTTACAGGTACTTTATATGCTAGGGTCAAACTTGATATTACTTATTGGGAACCTGCTAATATAGTTTATAAAGTGATGCCCGGCGGACGCATTACTAATGCCCACAGTTTTGAAGTTTCTGTTCTAAACACTACCCTTGGAGGAAGTTGTCTTAATCAACACGGTGGTTCTTTTGGTGCTTTAGGTGTAGAAGAGTTTCGGGAGGGGTCTATCGGCGACGGCCAAGGCGGAGGCGGTCTTTGTTTTGGAACTAATACTGGATTCCATGCTGTACAGTACGGCGAGTGGGTAGAAGTACCTTGTGTTTTAGCTGGTGAAAGTAATGTTAGCGTAAGTTTACAGAGTCAATACATTGCAATAGATGCATTCTTTGGAGGAAACTGTTTTTATACATTCGTTCTCAGTAATCAAAATTGCATAATGGGAGATAAAAACGTATATCCATGATAAATAAAAATAAAAAAGCAAAAATATTAGTTTTAGTATTACAGGCACTAGGTTGTCGTGTAACTTTTACAGATGAAGATGCGACATTTAGTCCTATTGGTGTTGTTAACGAGAAATTAAAAGAAGAGATATTAGAACATAAGACTGAGATACAAGAAGAACTAGGTTCAGACATTAGACTTATGTCTATATCAGGTAGTAAAAATTGTGTAGGTCATGAATTACAATTGTTAATAAACAAATATTATCCAGATATATCCTGTGAAAGCATTCAGTCTAAATTAGATGAATATGATGCAAGAGGTTGCTTATGGTGTGAAACTAACAAAAGTATTGTTATTAGAGAAGTACAGCAATTTGCTCGCAAGCACGATATACAATCAACTTACGAGCAGATTAGAACTGTAGTAAAAAAGGCTATATCAAACGCTAAGAAAACGATTATTTCTTAGGAGGTTTATATTTGTACCAGCCTCTATTTTCGAGCCAGTTACCTTCAGCATCTTTACGCTTAGGAAATAGTGTACCACCCTTTTTATGTTGTCCGAAGCCAAGAACAGCTCCACAGTCCATACAGCGCAGTTCGTAATATTCGTTGTCGTCTACAACTCTAACCACAAACCTAATGTTTTCAGACCCACATACGCCACACTTAGCTTCTCCAAAAATTTCTTGGATATTTGCTATTTCTTTAAAAAGTTCTTTTTGACCAGCTCCGTCTAATTCAAACTCAAGCTTGTCTCCAACCTTATATTTAGCTTTCATCGCCACTCCTCTGTGTAACCTTTAATAAATTCAGGAACACTATCAGTATCTTGTTGATAACCAGATAGCTGTCTTATAATAGTCACACCTTCTCTATGAGTCAAATTTCTTATGTTATTATTATCTAATTCCATGTGCTCTGCTAAAGTTAAAGCATTAATATCTAGGCGTTTACATAATACATCCATAAAATTAATTTGAGTATCACTGATCTTATTAACATTGTCACCATCAATATCTGCTACTTCTTCTGCCAGTTCTTCAGCTGCCACAACCTTTCTAAGTCTTAACCCTCTGCGTAAGGCCCTACCCTCAGCTCTTGTTTCTGCTACAGCCACAGGGTGGTTTCGAAAGATTTTGTCACAGTTACCCCAAAATACGTCTGCTGCGCCATTAACGATCCTGGTTTTAATTTCTACTGGTGTCTTACTATCGTTTAAAACATAAGTCAGAGAATGGACTACAGTAGCCCTATTGCCATTTTCTGGATCTGGAGACTGAGTTACTTCTGAAGAAGAATTAATTAGGGTGCAATCTAGAGCAATTTCAAAAATTCTCCGCAAACCATCTGTAGTTGGATTACCTTTAATTTTCTCATCATCTGATAATAATTCTAGTACATAATCAGTCCACCCTATATCATTATGTGTTACTTGTGCTTGAGTTTCTGTTTTCTCTTCAACTTGTTTATTAACTCTTGGCATTATTCATCCATTATAGTAAAAGTCTTATCCTTGCTATTCTTTAAATCTTCTAGTACTTTTTGCAGCTTATCGAAAATCAATTTTGCTCTTGTGGGAGTAAAATCTTTTTGTTGTTGTATTCTTATAAGCTTCATTCCTTTACCAATAATCAATCCTGTCTTTTTCCTGTCATATTGTTGATTTCTAGTGAGGGTTTCCTGTCCCCATACTGGCTCAAAGTGGGAAGGTCCGTCCACCTCTATTGCTGTAGTAAGTTCTGGAAGATAAATGTCAATCTGTAGTTTGGTATTAGACAACACCTGCTCTTTATGAAACTCTACTTTATGGCCATTGTCAATAAGGTGTTTGAGTAAAAATTTTTCTAGCTTTGATCCTGTCTTACTACTTTCTCTTACTCCAGCTAGTGCTGAGTTTAATATATTGGCTTTTTTATTATCTGATAGTTTATCCCAAGATTTCTTAGCTTTTAATTTTCTGTCGGCCAATTCTGCCTCACTAAGGTTGTTCCAAGAATGGTGGATACCTAGCCCTATCTTACTTTTTTCTTCTGCTGTTCTTTGCTTTCCTTTTGTGGGGTGTTTATGAGTACCTTTCTTAAGAGCATTGCTTTGGGCCTGGCTTTTATCTCTGATAGGTATTTTAAACTTATTGGCATCTCTTCTTATTTTATTAGCATAAGTATTTAACTGTTTCGCTATAGCTGCAAAACTTAACTTTTCTTTTGTGTACAGTTTTTCAATAACATTTTTTTGTTCTGTCTCAGATAGTTTGCTGTATTTGGACATAGTCTGCATATTCCTTTTGGTTTAAAATGTCTGTTAATAATTTGACACTATCTTCTGTTTTGGTTAGGTTTACAAACGGCTCTATACTATAGTGAGATACATTGTTAGCATTATGTCTACATGGAATATCTATACTTATGAATTTATTAGAAGGAAATATATGGGCTATATCATATACAGTATTGTCAGATAGTACCAGCTCTTTTGCAGAACACAGGTGCCATGCATGAAAACTAGGAATTTCTGGGTTTATAAGTATTGTATTTTTATCATAGAATACTTTGGGTTCTGATATTAAATTAGCATCAATTAATGCTGAGTACATATTAAAAACATTACATCTGTTGTGCAATATTGCTGAATATACTGACAGATTATACATAGCTCTCCTTTTTTTTATTAATTTGATGATAGTCTTTCATGTTGTTGATTAATGAAATACTGTTGTTTATCTCTTGATAATAAAATGGCTTGTATTTTGATAATGTGTTAATTGTTTCAAATAAATATTTGGATTGCCAGCTATCTTGCCATTGTTCTAAAAAATATTTTATATGATCATTTTGTAATATATATAGGTTTGTAATTTTATTTGGCAAACCAAAGAATATATAATTAATCATGTTGTTATTAATGGTAGCTCCTAAGTCTGAGTTAAATCTTTTACTAGAATTTATAATGGCTATAGATTTTTTAATTCTATACCTTATCTTTAACCAAAAAGACTTACTTATTATACAGTTTGTATTAAAAACTATGCACTTCGTATTGGTGCAGTAGTTCAGTCCCTGCTTTAAGCTTTGTGTTTCATTAGAGTGGCTATATATTTCGTGGTGTGTAAATTTTACTCTTTTGTACTTATCTAGAATTTTTTGCATTTTTTTATTTTCAAATCCACCAACAACTATAATTTCTGCAGTAGGGAATACGGACATGATGTTGATAACATGTTTTTCTATTATTGTTTGTTTTTTATTCGCTGCTAGTAAACTAACATTACCTATTGATTTCATTCCTTTTGTAGGCAAAGAGCTTATTAATATAAATGATAGGTTCATGCTGTCTTGCTACATATAAAAAGGTATTCAAATACATTTACATATTTTTGTGTCATTACAATGTAGTCATTATGTTCTAGGATGTCTTTAATATTGTTGGCAGTGTGCAAAAATAGTCGGCTTTTGTACAGAATGAGCTTGGCTATTTCTATTTTAATCTTATCGAACGTAATTGCAATTGCTAGTTGTTTTAAATCAGGGGCTTGTATATGTAGCATTCCATTTGGCTTTAATTTATGAAAGATCACCTGTAACAATTCTGAATGCTGATCTATAAGAACAAAGTCTAAGCAGTCATGTAAATAGATATTATCTAAAGAATTTTCTTCTATTTCTTTTATGTCTTGAAAGTATATATTCTGAGCGTTAGGTACTTCTATATCGTCTTTATGATATATGCTTATATTATTCATATTTATATATTAATTTCTTTGTTGTATCTATAAAGTCTTGCCAAGTGTTTTTATCAGAATCTTCATTTAAAATTAACTCGTGAATATCTCCCCAAGATTGTTTAATTTGTTTAGAAAACGCAATTTGTTTTACTATAGGAATATTATTGATCTTTTCTTGAAATTTATTAGAATCTATCATATCAGATTTTGGCTGATGGTCAATTAATATTAATGGGCATTGGTGATATTTCGTGAGTTTAGTAATTTTTTCTAAGTGTTTAGTCTTGTCGTTTGATATAATTAACTCTGGGGTAAAACTACCCAAGTATATTTGATCTAAAGCAAATAGGCGTACTTTTAGTGTTTTAAAAAACCTTTCAAACTCTTTGTTGTCGCTAGGTATCCATAGTATATTATTTATGGCGTTTGTCTCTCTAGCCAGTAAACTAGAAATCATAATATATACCTGCTAAACTTTGTGTTGTCAAAAATGCTTGTATCTATACTGTTTATCTTTTTTTGTTTTTCTGATGCAGACAACGACATAGCCTGTCTCATTTGTGACCTAATACATTGTATATTCGGATTATTCCAAGTCTCATATATGTTGGATATATTGTGTGTAGAATATTTACATGCAGATAATATATTTTCTGTATTACTATCTATAAGAAAGCCGCTATCTTTTGTTACATAAGACGAGTTTGCTGTTCCGTTTGTAACTATACATAGTTTTTTATGTATTAGGGCTTCTATACATGAAGCTGTAGTATATGATCCTTTTGAGACATCTATATAACAATCGCAATTATTTAACAGTTCATGTAATTTATGGTCTTCTATATCTCCCACCACAACTATAGGTTCATTGACATTCTCACTACTTTTCTTAGTTATACGATAAGCATTGTGCATTAAATTTTTAATTTCTGTCTCATCATGCCCACTTGTTTTTATTATAAGTCTAGTATTATCCTCTTTGTCAAATTCTGTCATGTATGCTACTAGAAGAGAGATCAGGCTGTCTTTATCGTCGCTAGATGATATCGTATAGAAATTAAATTCTCTATCTGTGTCTAATTTATTTTTGGTTTTTACATTGATATCAAAAGGTTCAGGCAGCCCTTTAATCATTCTGACTACCCCAGATTCTCTTAATGATTTTTCGGCAAAGTAAGAATTTACCCATACTTCGTCCATCATATTTATTTTTTCTATCCAGCCTGTATGATTTAAATTTCTGGATATTATTTTTGGAACACATATATTGACGCCAAATCTAGCGTTGTATTCATAGTAATCAGGTAGGGTGTCTTGTATTACTGCGTCGTAGTGATCAGTTTTATTAACTTCATCTTCTAATATTTTACCTTGTATATTAAAGGTTTTTGTTTGTAAGTATAAAGGTCTAACAGATAGTTTTATATTTTTTATATGTTGTAGTGCTGAGATATATCTTCTAGAAGAGTACCCTAAAGAAGAATCCTCTCTATAGTGACCTAGATATAAAATATTCACGAATAATCTACTATATAGTTAAGAGCTTCTGGAAGTGGTGTCCTGCCAGATCTGACTGATTCCCACAAAGTTTGATTATTCATATTGTCTTCTAAAATTTTCATGGCTTGCTGGAAATCAAATGGGGCAAGTTTTGTTCCGTCCTGCTGATATCCTAAATCTAAATTCCTAATTAATTGTTGAGTAGCAGCAGTACTAATCATGTATGGGTTTTTAATTATATTTTTTACTATAAATTGTACTACCCTCCTATTGCTTCCCAAAGGAGGTACCTTGATGTCAGGTCTAGGTACTATTTCTGCTGCTTCCCACTTGCCTTGTAGTCCTGTAAGTTTTATATTATCAAAAATATCTTCAAAAGTTTTTGCTGTTTTGTCCCAGTCATATTTTTTGATGCTTTTTTCTCTAATAGATTCCGTTAGTTTCATGCGATCAATGAAACCCATCTCATTCATTTCTTTGTATTTATCTATTAAAATATCACAACACTTTTTATCATCAGGATACACTCTATCTGCACCTGTTTCTAATTCTCTAAAGCTACAGCTCAAAGGGACAATATCTGCACCTATGCCTCTACCTATTTCTGCCATAGCTCCATGGTCTATAGTAACTACAGGAACTCCACATGCGGCTGCTTCTACAGGAGGAATGCCAAACCCTTCGCAGATAGCGTCTTGTATATACACATCAAAAGCATTAAATATATTAGCAAGCTCTGGTTCTGACAGTCCGTTCGCAACGCTACAGCATCCTGCTGACTTTTTTTTGCAATGTGGGCATGTAACTGGTGCTTCAGCATATGTTCCAGAAAAGTGCTTGCCACAATTTGCACATTTGTAAGAAAAGTATACTAGATTTTCGGCATCATGTTCAATAAGTAAAGATGGTAGATCCCAACCGTTCATGTCAGGATAACTGGTGTGTAAATAAAGTTTAACATTAGGTACAGTCTTAGCAATATTTTTAATAATTTTAATTAGATTGGGTATCAGTTTGCGTTTTTGATTACGCATTACAGAACCTATGATAAAATCATTAGGGTTAAGTCCCAATTGTGATTTAATTGTATCTTTAGGCTGACTGCTTACTCTAAATATATCGGTGTTTACTGCATCATTTACTGGTTCTACTAAATTCATAGGGATATTAGTAGATTTTAAATAGTCTACACCCCATTGGGTGTGTCCAGAAACAGTGTCGGCATTAGAAAAAGTTTGCAGCCATTCTTTTTTTTGTGGATCAGAGTCTATTGTTGGAGCTATCATCCAATGGAAAAAAGGTCTATATGGAGAATTTTCTGGAAAATTTAACATCCAATAATCTCTTACATCAAAAACAATATCTGGCTTGAAGTCTTGTACTGCAGTCTCAAAAGCCCAAGCACCAAATGCATGTTGTGGTTTACTAGAGTATGTCTGAAGCAATTCTTTATCGCTTTGAGGTGGTACAACAGGATATACTTTCCATGGAAACTTATTTTTCATCTCAGGGCTTCTATACGCAGACAGTTCAGCAATTTCGTACTTACCTGTTGCGTATAGTCTAGAAAGAATATTTCTAGTATAATTACCAAAACCTGAGTCAACATGACTAGATTCTGCACACATAAATATTCTTTTTTTGCCCATGATGATTCCTGATGAGGTTACTTAAAAATTAAAATGCCAGAGATTCTTTGTCAGATTGACTCTTTTTGCTAGGATTTCTAGTGATCTTAGCAAAGTTACTGACACGAATCTTCATAGTAGATTGCTTGATCTTTTCTCCAGACTCTAGTTCTTTTTCCCAGCTGTCTTTCCTTAAAGATCCCTCAAGCATGACCAGATCTCCTTTACGGAAGGATGATCCGATATTTTCTGCGCCAGTATCCCACGCTTCGCAAGGAACAAATGTTGTGACCTGATCGGTCTTACCGTCAGCCTTGGTATATTCCCTAGACACTGCTACGGTAAAATTCACTACAGATGTAGACTTGCCGTTAGAAGTGTTAATATTACGCAATTCTGGATCTCTAGCTAAATTTCCCTTCAATAAAACTAAATTCATAGTTTCTCCTTTTTCAAAAAATAAAGTAACACAATAAGCTATTATATCAAACGTAGATATAATGTCAAGCTATACCTGCCATACCTTTTTTATTATCATTCCGTCTTTCTTTTTCGACTGTTCTAACTTCATCACAGTCGTATTGTCAATAGACAGAAGGTTTTTAAAGGTTTTGAATTCTTCTGGGAAAATCACAGCATCTAAAGAACCTGTACTATCTGTAACTTTTATAAATGCCATTTCTTGTCCTGGATTTGCTCCTCTTTTTGTTTTAATGATATTAACATCTTTTATTTCTATACCAATCATTATATTGTTAGATGATATTTTTGATTCTTTGAGTGTTCTGCAGTCTGTGTTAACAAAATTTAGATCACATTCGTCAATCTTGGAGCAAGATACAGCGATTCCAAGTAGTTGATTTTCCGTGTCTGCTATCCAAGGTATAGTATCCGACAGACTATATGCTGGGTTTTTAACAGAACTCAATATTGACTCTACCGTTTTTCTTCTTCTGGCATTCACTTTGGTCAGAACACCCTCAATACATTCAGTAATGTTTTTGTATCCTGCTATATTAGTGATTACAAACTCTTTTTCTTTTTTTGTTAAGTTCGTTATTGCGTCGAAATCGAATAGCATTCGTTTTCTATCTACTTTAAAATAGTCAAAACATCCAACAGATATCATATTTTTAGATGCTGTTTTATTAATATTGTCTAATACAATAAACAATATTTGTAGATAAGAAGCTTCTTCAATGTCTATTTTTATTGTATCTAGTTTGTTAAATACTGAAGCACCAACCCCTTTGATATTAGTTAGTCCAAAATAAATACATTTGTCTTTTAGTACGAAGTCTTTATTTAATAATTTAAAACTGGGGTTGCAAACATCAATAGCCATTTCTCTACAATTGCTTACTAATTCATATATTTCTCTTAAGGGATCTATTTTGTCTTTGGCAAACTTTAAATATGATACAAAAAACCTGGAAGGAAAATGGGCCTTAACATAGGCAGACAGATATGCATTCATAGCATAACTAACGGCATGACTTTTATTGAAACTATATCTTTGACTTTTTTCGATCCATCCAAAGATTTCTTCAGCCTCCTCTTCATTTACAATGTTTGCTTCTTTAGCTCCATCAATAAACTGTTTCTTAACTTGAGCCATCAAATCAGCCTTTTTCTTACCAATAGCTTTACGAAGGACATCAGCATCCTGCAGATTAAAGCCTGCTATTTTTTGAGCGATTTGCATAGCTTGTTCTTGATAAATCATTTCTCCATATGTAGACGACAGTATATCTTTTAAACTGTCATGATAATGGTCTACAGTTTCTAAACCATTCTTTTTATCTATATAATGATTAGAGACATTTTTGCCGTCTCGATAAGCCTCTAAACATCCTGGCCGCAGGATAGAGATGAGAGCAGAAAGTTGTTCTATATTTTGTGGCTTAAGTTTTTTAGACATGGTCTGACCAAGTCTAGACTCTAGCTGGAAGCAACCTTTTGTGTTGCCTTCTCCAATTAAATGCCAAGTGGTTTTACAGTCTAAGTTTAAATTTTCAAGAGTAAGATCTAAATCTATCTTACCTTCGTGTTTTTTAAACTTACAATCACATCGTCTTTTATTCATCTTTAAAACAATTCTTAAACTGTATCCTTTGTGCAAGGTTCTTGTGTAATTTCAAAAATCTTATTAGTATATTGGCGCAATCCGTGACATCTTTGAATGCATCATGAGCATTAGAAGAATCTATTCCCATGTAAGTTCTAATAGAATCTAATGAAATAGATTTAATTTCTGGGACGTACATCAGCCATAATCCTATAACATACATTAGGTCGATTCTATCTCTAGGATGAAATATAGACGAGCTTTTTTCTTTTGCGTCAAAGTTGTCATACGTTTCACTCAACCTATCTACAATCTTCATATCAAATTTATTAATATTATATCCACAGGCTATAGGGGCAGTAAATTTACTTTTTTTACTTTTGCCAGATCCTACTAAGTGATAGTTATCTAGATATCCTACAAACTGTTGCCAAGAATGTTTCTGTTCTGGATATTCTAGCCACTCACTAAGGATTTGGCTTTTGTCAACACCCTTAACCTTACCATGCCAATCTAAGATATCAGAATCGGTATACGGATGATTATCTATTGTAACAGCCTTGGACTTCTCTTGTAATTCAAAATTAGCTAATTTAATAGGCTTAAGGTTTATATTAAATTCAGAGTCCTTGACTATCTCTAACCTGTAGGGGTCAACCATAACGGCAGCGAGTTGAACAGGACTGCACTCGTTAGGATTAGCCCCATCGGTTTCGAAATCAAATACACATATCTTATTCTTGTTTATGTTCATCTTCTATAGTTTCTACTTCCTTATTTCCATCGATAATTAAATCCTTGTCACCATCAATAATTGCTGCATTTCTTTTTAGTTTACAGCAACTAATCTTTTGAGGCTGAACTTTTACACATTCTTTACCATCGTGTAAAAACTTAGCGCCAATACTTAACCTACCGAACTTAGTCATATCATACTCCTTGTAATAGTGATTGTACACCCATCATTTTATCTAACAGGCCGATACCTAGTATATCAAACTTTACTACACCAATTGATTCTAAGTCATTCATCTCTAATCCTGCAATATTTTTTTTGGTTTTAGCGTCGTAGATCATTGGGCAGATTGAAGATAAACTACTTTGTGATATCGCTATGCCTGCAGCATGTTTTGACTGATTGCATTTAGTTCCTTCTAATCTAATAGCTTGCTCAAATCTTTTTGCAAGTGGGCCGACTAATTTATCATCTTTTAAATGACACCAATCTTTAAGTGGTTTTGGATTGTTTTCTAAAGCCCACTTAATTATAGAGGCATCTTTCATTTCTTGTAATTCGTCTGCAATCTTAGCTTCGTCTGGTATATGTTTTGTGATTTGATTCATTTCTTCAAAAGAAATATTACTATAAACCCTCAACACTTCCTTTAGTGAACCTCTACCCTTTAGAGTATTATATGTAATCATTTGGGAGACTTTGTCTTGACCATATGTGTCTTTAATGTAATCAATGATGTTTTCTCTTTGATCCATAGGTACGTCTACATCAATATCTGGCATGGATACCCTACCTCCTGTATTCCTACCAGCATTGTAAAATCTTTCAAAAATTAAATCATACTTGATAGGATCTATAGCGGTAATTCCAATAAGATAGGAAACAAGACATCCGGCAGCACTACCTCTTCCTGGTCCAGGTAGCCATTTCTGCTCACGGACATGATTGACGATATCTTGTACAATTAAGAAGTAACTAGACAAATCTGCTCCTTGGAGTACGTCTAACTCATATTTAATCCTATCCACATATTGAGAATGCAATTCTTTGTCTACATCATTGGCGATCTTGTCTCTCCACCCATCTCTACAAAGTTGTCTCAAGTATTGAGCTGGATCGTATCCTTCTGGGCATTTAAAGTCTGGAAGATTCGGTGTTTCTAAAATATCATAATTTTCACAGATACTGTCTACTAAATTAGTATTATCTATTTCGTCTTCTGTATTTACTTCATTAATTTCTTCATGAGATAAGAGATGATAGCTGTCGGACTTAAAGAAAGAATCTAATCCAAAATTTTCTCCGCTAGATAGTTTGCTGGCTACTTGGGGCAAAGTCATTTTGAGATTACTACATAATAAAATTCTTTGATCTACAGCATCATATCTTTCACAATAATGAGAGTCTATACTAGATATTTTCGGTATCTTACTTAAGCTACAAATATCCCTTAATTTATTGCCAATAATTTGTTGGTATTCATTCTCTTGATCCATTAGTTGTACTTCCACAAAGAAGTTATCTTTACCAAAAATTTCAGATAGTTCACCTATTTCTTTCTCTATTTGTAAGTCTGAAACAAACTGGCCTTCTTTATGTATTTTATTAGCTAAGTAAGAACCAGGATGTCCACTCATACCAATAATATTACCTTGGGATAGCTTATCTTTTAATTTTGCTATATCTAATCTAGGCTTATAATAATAATTATCTGGCTTATTAGATTCTGATACTATCTCAATTAGGTTTTTCCATCCTTTAAGGTTTTTAGATAACAGAAGCATGTGTGATAGTTTTCTGTTCTCTTTAGACTGTATATTACTGTCCTGATCCGATATATACAATTCAACACCAAGTATAGGCTTTATGTTATTGTGTTTCATGGTTTGGAAAAAATTAATACAACCAGAAATTGATCCATGATCAGTAATGGCGCAGCTAGACATATTAAGCTTATGACATCTTGATGCTACGTCCTCTGGTTTAGAAAGACCATCCAATAAAGAGTAGTGTGTATGCAAATGCAAAGGCGTATAGTTTTTCATTCAGTCTGTACTTCCAGGAGCTTGGTAATATCCTACATGATAGCCGGGTACAGTGTACTCGTCAACCACAGAATCTATTCCATTCATTTCTACATCATGTTTTACTTGTTCACACATGGTCATAAATTCTCCTTGCTCACACAACTTACCTTCACGATATTCAATCATTGGGGTTACATTTGTGCCATTAAAAGAATTTTTACCATAATGACATAACTTTTTACATTTCCAGCTTTTGCTTAATTGTGGTTTTTTACACTTTTTAATTTTTTCAAATTTTGTCCTAAGCAAATTTTCTGTTGCTATAATGTCTGACTTATCAAAAGTCATACTAAAAGGGCCTCCGTCATTAATAAAATATATTGTTACAATGCAATGTTTAATTTCAGGATAGAGTTTTTGTGCAGCATAGAAGTATATCATAAGTTGCGGATCTTTTTCTAGTTTTTCTTGGGTTTTCTCTTCACCGGTTGCCCAATTTAATCTACGTCCAGTTTTCCAATCGATAATTTCTAACGTATCATCATTAACTCTAGTGATTAAATCAATAGTCCCCTTCATAGCTAGAGTACCTTTAAGATCTCCATAATCATATTTAGCCCACGGTTTGTCTATAGTTATATCAAACTGTTGCTCAGGATATAGAATGTCTCTGTTTCTTGGGTCAAACATACCATCAGCATATGTTATGGCCTTGTGTGCCCATTTAAAACAATCTTTTTTATCTTTTTCAGACCATTCATGATGGTCAAAATTAGATGTATAATAATCATAAACCTGTGTACTTAATTCAGTCAGATCGTAATCGTTTACATCCACTTCACCCACAATATCGTCTGTAAAAGTTTTTTCTCCTTTTTGTTTAGTGAACTGTACAAAAGCTAATATTTCTAATATCTTATGAACTATAGTGCCTTTGTCTGCTTTTTTATTAGAAGGAGACCTATAGCCTAAAACATAATCAAAAAAGTATTGTTGTTCACACATACAATGGGTATTATATGATGAACTGCGGAAATAAGTAATTATCATTATGTTGCCTTATTTTTTGTATGAACTAGATATTTTTGGTTCTTGGGTGAGGTTATATGTTTTTTTAGAAAGTCAATAATTAATTTATTTCTGTCATCAATAGATATGTCAGGATTGTCTATAACCAAATCAAAATTACTTTGATCGTATTTATCTTCGTCTAGTGCCGTCTCGCTTGTGTGCGTAGAGCTATAGAGGTTTCTATTAAGTTTGACTACTAGACCACCAGCATTTTTAACAGCCTCAACCTCATTGGGAAATCGACAATCAGCAATTAAGGATAATCCTCTCTCGTGTTTTTGGATTAATCTGATAGTAGCCGCTGCCCAGACATCGTGCTGCATTCTTCTAAAAACATCCGTTCCAACATACTGGAGTACTTCTCTGACTGTCATTTGTGCGTCAATACCGGGCCAATAGCAGTCTACAAGCTCATTTTTGTTATCGTCTGTACCATAACATTGTTCTTCTGTTAACCCCAATATGTTTATACAAAGCTGTTTTAAAGGATCTGCAAAATTGTATATCCGTGAGAATCCTAGAGGTGTGTGTTCATCAAACAAATTTTTAACAAATTCACAAGATGTAGTTTTACCGGATTGTTTTCTACCAGCAAATGCAATAATCATAAATACTCCTGTATAGTTTTCTTGATTTCTGTGTCGATTTGATTAGATGTCATGTCGGCAATATCATTAGAAGATATTTCTATATTATATACATTATATGTACGATTGCAATTTTTGGAAATATTTTGAGCTGCCTTACGACCAGCATCATCATTGTCCATGATTGTAAATATGCACATTGCTCCACTAGAATCTAATAGTAGCTTTTGTTGATTACTAAGATTAGTACCAAATATAGCAACGCTGTTGTGTATGCCATTCTCTTCTAGCTTCCACACATTACCAGGACTTTCTACTAGAATTACATACATACTTTTTTTAATATGTTCTTTAGCAAACCAAAAGTTATATAAGTATTCTTGTGTTTTAAATCCACTGTTATGTTTCCACTTAGAATATTTCCATAGGTTTTCAGCAGAGGGACACGCATCGGATGGATCATGGAAGCCTGCACATCTATCACACTTTTCATATATACTTCTACCAGTACAGCCCACCATTGTTTCATAATTCATGTCGTAAATAGGTACGACAACTCTGTTATTCATTTCTCTTTTAGGATTAGAACATAGGCCAACATCATATTTGTCCATAATGTTTTGACTATATCCTCTATCTATATAGTATTGAGAAGGAATGGAGAGGCTGCTTCTCACAGTGTTTCTAGTAACAACAGGCTTGTCAGACTTTTGTGTTGTTTGCATAGATCTCATAGCAATATTAAATTTATGCTTGCTTTGCTGAGTCCTGTTAATTCTGATATTTTGTAATTTCGTATTTGTGAATTCTTCACAGAATTGTAAAGTTTCTTTAAAGCTACAAGTTTCGTCACCCGGCTTAGACCAGTTGTATTTTTTGTTAGATAGTAAACCTCTGACAAAACCTATAATGGATGGCTGAAAAACTTCTTCACAATTATGAGTTCTGCATTTCCAATTACCTCTATAAGATTCTCCTTCTGGATATATATTTATCGCAGACGGATTGTCTCCACCGTGTATAGGGCAGCACATACTATAAAATCTACCATTGTCTTTATGATCAATTTCAAAATAATCAAATAAATCTTCTGCTTTGTCACATAAGTTGTCGCAGAGTATCTTTAATTTCTGTTGTTGATTTTTATTCGAATGGGATTGCTTCTTCACTGTCTTCATCAAACTCCTCAATACTATTAGGTTTTTGCATTAGCTCCAATCTGGTTTTACCTTCGCTAATCTTAGCACACCAGCCCTTCATATTACAATTAATGTAATCATTATCATCTAATCCTCCTCCATGCCTACTAACTAAAGGTAATAGTTTTCTGTTGCCATTATCTGGGCCATCTTCTGCTATTTCCTCATCCGACTTACGCTTAAAGATAGTAAAGTTACTACAGAGCCAAATGATTCTATCAGATCCACTAGCAGTGTCTGTACTCTCTTTGTTGATGTCATCCCTGTTAAGCTGCACAAATGCTACAATAGGTACTTTATATCTGGTAGCAAAGTTATGTAGAGCTGTCATCATAAAACCAAGAACTTGATATTCTTTCATGTCTTGGCTCATACCCTGACTATCCATTAGTTTTAAATAATCGTAAAATATAACACAGTCCTTGGCTGATCCATCTTCATTAAGTCCAACTTCTTTAATTAGCCATCGTCGCATCAAAGAGATTTGATCTTCAAAAGGCTGTCCAGCAATAGACTTGTGATATATACCCATGTCTTTGAGTTGATCTGCTGCTTTTTGTATTTTGTTTTTCTTATTAGGAGATTCAGCAAATTTGCCAGTTTCAATACTACTAATATCAACCTCTGTCATCATAGCTAGTATTCTATTTATGTGATCTTCTTTCATCATTTCTGTGTCTAAATTTAAAATTGGCACCTTTGATTTAGACGCAACATTAAACCCAATATTATCAGACAGTAGTGTTTTACCTGTTTTGGGTCTAGCAGCAATTACATTTACTGTACCTCTACGCAATCCGCCTCCGATAGCTTGATCATAGATAGGAAATCCCGTAGGTATGCCTATTTGGTCTATAGGGTTATCAATTAAAGATTGTATGTATTCATCAACATCCTGACCAACAGTTGTGGGATGATTTTCTGTATCATTAAGGAGAGAAGACACCTTAAAGATTACATCTTCTGCAATTCCGACTATACTGCCAACAGGCTCAGTTCCTTTTACTTCTGAAACCTTACCTTTGGCTTTATCTAACTGTTCTTCTAAAAGCCTAGCTATTTCTAGCTTTCTAACTTTCGCAGCAAACTTTCTAACATTGTCTAATTCTACAGGGAAGTTGGTGATTGCCTGTAAGTGTTGGACTTCTTCTTTTTTAGTAACTATTGAAGATAAATGCAATTCTTCAGCAGCTGAAAAAATAGTAGCTATATCCAATTTAGTGTTTGGATTTTTCTCAAAAACATATTTAAAGCATTTATATAAAACAATATTGCTATCTATAGTGAATGAGCTTTCTTGTAGCAGATCTGCCACATCGTAGTAAGCATCTTCACCGTAGTTAAATATACCTGACAGAACTGCACGTTCTGCTGAAGCGTCTGATAATTTCATTTCATCCAGCCATTGTAGAACATTTATTACACTTATAACGATCTATAGATTCTTTCACCCCTGCATTTACTTCTTCTTTTTTTCCACACACACGACAAGTTACATTTACCGGAGTGTAGTCTCTGGTTCTAGGTACAGGAGGCTGTTTAGAAACCTTTTTGTCAAACTCAACATCTTCTTTATGCATGGTAAATTCAGCCATTTGCTCAAACTTATTAACTCTTTGTGTTTTTCTGTCTATACTTTTAGACTTAATAACAGAGTTGTGAAATTCTGTCTGTGGCTCTGAGACCTCAGCTTCTTCCTCTTCTTTTGGAAGCATAGCAGCAAGCATATTGATCATTTGTTTAATTTGCTTGGGACTTAGGTTTTCATCCATTTTTAATCATCCCCTTTGCTCTTTGTGTAGAAATTAAAATATCTGATAAATTTTTAAGTGTGCTTGAAAGATAAGTCAACCTATCTGATCTTTGTTTAGCATATTTTTTTATTTGGTTTAGCTTGATTGCTCTTTCGTTGTGCTTGATTGCCTGTAAGGATTTTTCTACATATCCGTAACCCTTATAGTTATTGATTTCGTCAGCTATTGTTTCTTTAATAGTCTCATCAGCCCAATTATATCTAGCCATTTCTCTATTTAAGCTTCTTTGTATGTGGAATCCAAATTGACCAATTCTGTATGCAATCTCAGCACATTCTGTAACGGTGAGTTTTTCTAGAACATCTCTATTCATAGTAAGATATTCTTGCAGCTCCGCTTCTGGTAAGCTGTCTCCAGCATAGGCTGGAATACCAATACCTTTTTCGTATTCGTCTAATATATTGTCCCAATGCGTTATTTCTTCTTTAGCTGTTCTGGTCATTTATTATATCTTTCCATTCCGATATTTTATTATAAGGCAATTCTATAAAACCAATCTCATTTGTCTCACACCAGTTTTTCTTTTCTCTATCTCTTTTTTTATGTTTTAAAAAATTTAGTTTGTTTTGATGAAAAAACGGAACATACTTGTAGTGCTGTTCACCATGAACCTCTATACAAATTTTAGCAAGCGGTAGATAAAAGTCAAGGTACAAAATTTCAGTTCTTCTCAAAGGTATCGGAACTTCCTCTAAAATCTGATAAGTAGGAAAAATATTTTTTATGACTTCCCTAGCTTGTAAATGTAGTTCAGATTTATTCTGTCTACTACCTTTGGCTATATGTCCTGTTAATTGCCATTTTTGTAATTTGCCATCTAAATCAATAATATCCATACCATCACATACCCATTGTATCTTTCACTTGATTCCAAAGAGTGTTATATACTTCTGGATTAGAAGCGATATAATTTCTAGCTTTTTCTTCACCCTGAAATTTAGGGGTATCTTCTACACAAGAAATAGTATACCAAGCACCAGCCTGATCCACCAATCCAATATCTTTAGCTAAATTAAATACTTCCATCGCTCTGTCTATACCTTCGCCATACCGTAAGAAGCTTGTAATCTTACCGCCAGGAGGACCTAGAGCCGAACAATTTACCATCCAGTGTATTTTTTGTCCAATCTGAGTATCTTCTTTGCCTACTTTCCATGGCTCAAAATAAGTAGCTCTTAGTTTAACATCGGTTTGATAAGCAATAGCTTGTCCAGATTTTTCCTTAAACTCTACATTACCATGACCTGGATTACCCATTAAGTGAGTAATGCCAATAACAACATTTTTATTAACAGGAATTACATTTGCCACTTTTCTGCAAAACTTAGCCAATAGCTTTGCTCCATCTGCTCTTTGCATTTTACCCATGTCAGCAGTAATTTCAGCTTCTGTACATAGTGCTGAATAAGAATCTATAATTAGTACAGATCCTGGTTCTTCATTAATGATTCTTTCTCCGATAGATAAATATTCTTCAGCATGTAGTATCTTACCTTGCTGTGATCCTATGACATGAAACTTATCTAAATTCAAACCTGGAATACCTTCTAAATCCCTCTTCTTCAATCTGCCTTCTATGTTTAGATAATACACATCTCTGCCATCTGCAAACGAACTGTGTGCATATTCTTTTCTTTGTGCTGTAGCAGCGAAGTCTAAAGATGTTGTTGTCTTGCCACACTTAGGATGTCCGGTGAAAATCATAAAGCTACCTTCTGGGACACCACCGTTCAACACAAGGTCTAGGCAAGGAGAGACAGGAATAGTTATCAGGTTTTGATCTACCACAGAATTAGCGGATAGCATAATCCCATCACCAAATTGTTTTTTTACTCCATCTTGGATTTTGTTTTTTGTTGCTGGAGTTTTACTTTTGGTTTTGCTCATCGTCTAGATCCTTCAGTTTTGATAAAATATTTTTAGTGGTTTTGTATTTCTTGTAAGTGGACTTATCTCTATCTAAGTCTATTGTAACATCTTTGTTCTGTTGAGACAAGATCTTTTCATGTTTCTGTATTACCGGTGTCAAAAATTTAGATCTTAGAGAATAGGTTCTATAGCATTTTCTATCCTTGATAGCTGCTATAATTGCCTTGGCACTATATTTTTTCAAAAGTCTGTGTGCTGTAAAAATCTGACTTTTATAAAATGACGACCATTCCTTGTTATTCCAAAATCTGTAATGTAAATCTTTTTGTTCAATTCTTGCTTTATTTTCACAAATTAATTCCGTAATATATTGAGCAGCAGATACTTCCTTGCCGTTCGAATATTTAGAAATGTATTTATTCACGAGCTTTGTTAATAGCGTTCTTGTACTTGGAGTTGATATTGCTTTGTTTATCGTCAGTCAGTTGAGATGCTGCCTGTGTCATTATAGTAACACTTTTTGTTCTTTTGCCAGACGTTTCTTGGATAAAAGAATCAGCCTTACTAGATACCGTTTTAATGTTTGCGTTATTAGAACTTTCTACACCAACAATATCTACTACTGTTGGTTCAGATAGATTTAATTCTTTAGCTATTTGCTTATCTTCCATTTGAATAACTTCCTTCAAATATCGAACAGCATATTCTTTAGTCTTGGATACTTTTGCCATTATTCCATCTCTCTTTCCGCATTTCTTAACCATGCAATATTCTTAGTTTTTAAAAAGTTTGTATATAGCTCAAATACTCTAGGTGATACTGATTTAAACTCCCATGCTTTCTTGCCAATTTTAGACAAGAACTTATTTGATGTTCCTTCTGAATACATACCTATAGGATTGTATATTTTGCCGTGTGATCCTAGTTTTAAAAAATATCTAGTATTACTACCTAAAGTAACACTTTTGGCTAGGACATCTCCAGTACCATCCTCTAGCCTTGGAAAATTTTTATTATCTAAATACTCATGCTGTCCGAATACTGTGTAGTATTCATATATCTTACTATCAGGTTCATGATCATTAATCTGTCTTGTACTCATATTATTTGGGCCAAATCGTTTTTGGCTTCCTTTCTATTCTAGACATTCCATCAGGTAAAACAGTATTAGGATCTTCTTTACCTCTATTGGAATAGTGTTTTCTTTGTAGTTCAGCTTTATAATCGTCACTAAATTTTTCTGTGTTTCTCTGAGCCAAGTCTCCTAAGGTTTTTAGTTCAGAGTCACTTTTCTTTACAGAGCTGTTTAAAGTAAGCATATCTTCTTGATAGTCCCTACCACACATTTCCTTACAGCTATCACACTTTACCCTATCTTTGTAGTCATTGATATTAGCAAAGAGATCAAATGATTTATTACAGGATTCACAAAAATATGTATATGTTGGCATATTAATTTATAAAATTAGAAACGTATTCCATCCACTCTTCTGGTATGTCTTTTATTGTAAGTAAGTGCTGTGCTATTGGCAAGTATTTTTCACTCTTAGATGGAATATATGGTTTTTTTATCAGAGGCATCTTAGCTTGTTGTGGGGTCTTATCTCCTTTTTTTAAGTTACAGCTTAGACATGCAGTGGTTATATTATACCAGCCAGTTGCTTTTAAAGAACTATTAGTTGGCCATTTAGACTTGGGTATTACATGGTCATAAGTTAGCTTTCTTGATTTCTTACCACAATATTGACATGTATAATTATCTCTAATAAATATGTTCTTTCTGCAGAATTTTATTTCTTCTTTAAAGAAATTATAAAACTTAGTTAATTTGATTACGGAGGGTATAGATATGTCTTGCGACACAGACTTGATACTATCTTTGTAGTAAGATACAACTTCTATATTACTTTTATATCCTTTAGAACTACCATACCATAGCACCATAGCCTTTTGCCAAGATATGGTGCATAGTGGTGTGTAGTTACAGTTTATAATCAAACAGTCTTTGTGCTTAGACATTTCAAAGCCTATGTACTATCTCTGCTATAATTGGATTTCTAACAATATCAGAAATTTCTAAATTAGAAAAACCAACACCATTGGCTCCTTGCAATCTATCTATAATAGATCCAAAACCACCCTTTTGAGTAGCGTGTAGATCTGATTGGTCTAGATCACCTGTAAGAACCATTTTACTGTTCATACCAATTCTAGTTAATAGCATTTTCAATTGATCATAAGAAGCGTTCTGGCATTCATCCGCTACAATAAAAGCATCATGAAAACTTCTACCTCTCATCAAACCCAAAGGTACAATTTCTATTGCCCTACCAGATTTAAGTTTGTGGAAATGTTCCATTTTAAGAAAATAATTGACTTCATCAAATAACGGCAATAAATATGGGTGCAGTTTTTCTTCAGCACTACCCGGCAAAAAGCCTAGTTTTTCTCCTGCCTCGACAACAGGTCTAGTAATAACTATCTTTTGTACCTTATAATCTAAAAGATATTCTAGGGCCATACCAACAGCAATATGTGTTTTACCACTGCCGGGAACACCCTGACAGAAGGTAATAGTACTTTCTGCTACAGTTCTAATGTAATCTTTTTGATTTATAGATCTTGGCTTAAGTCTATTTTTAAATCCAACGATATGTTCTTCAGGGGCTAGCTTATCAGCAGCCTTTTTAATTTTGCGTTTTCTCAAGGTTGTACCTCTCTAGGAGTAGAACTAAATCAGACATGCGCCGCCAGCACAGCTAATTTCCTCTATCCCTGTGGTATTGTCCTCTGTCTCCAAAAGCTGTGTGTAATCAACTTTACTGAAACTGTTAAACAAATCTGTATACCTTTTCCAATTATATACGTCCTTCATACAGTATGTTAAACGCCTTAAATCTTCGTCAAAATATTTTTTAGCAAATCTTTGCATCTTAATAGAGAATAACTTCTTATCTTCACTGTCTGTATCAGATGCTTGCTCTAAGGTCATATAGTCACATGCAGCCCATAGATTATTATTAAAAGCATTTAGACCTAACTCAATTAAACCAGAGCACCATAGAGAAGCGTCACCATATTCTTTAGCTATTTCTTTAGGAGTATATACTGTTGTGAATGGTGCTTGAGGATAATCTTTATCACCGCTTTGTGGTATAAGACTGATACCTGCAAAAAACTTTCTATTATTATAAATAAATTTTGTTACATCTTCCCACTCTTCAGGTTTTACAGTAACTGTATTACTTACATTATGGCTTAAAAATTCTTGAGTACATAAGGATCTGTTTTTACCTGAATGAACCCAGTTTTTTTGAGCGTCTTTAACGACACCTAACATTTCTACAGCAGGTAGCTGGTTTTTTAATTTCGACCCATCAGGCACTTCAATAGGGAATTTTACAACTTCATCGGTATCATTAGCAGACCATGAAGATTTTTCACAAGCTAACGGATTATAACTTTTAAAGTGTAGATATGGAGCTTCTAGAATATTAGCTTGAACATGTCTAATATACCTCTTAGCGTGATGAGGATGGATTCCAGAACTTGTTCCAAGCATACTACTGCTTGTACCTTCTGGTTTTAAACACGTTACTCTAGCTGCTTGATTGATATTAATTTTTTTAGACAATTCTTTATTGGTATCAACAGCAATTTTTGCTCCTTTTTTTAGTACCTTCTCTGTGAGTACAAGATCATGTTTTTCCATGATACCTGTAAGTGACACCCCAAGAAGTGCTTCACGTTCAAAAATAGCGTTTGTAATATCTCCTAGATATTCTAGGTCAGTAAACCCTGCTTGCAAAGTGCCAATGATTGCAGCGGCTCTACATCTTTCATAAAAATCTTCTTCGTCTACAACAGATGAGCAGTTAATTGTAGAAAGATTACATCCTTGCCAACCAGACTTACCAGTTTTTTCATCTACAGGCCACATACCTACTTCTACACAAGGATTAAAAGTCATTTCCGTAGAATCACTCCAAATAAAACCTGGCTCACCAAATTCTTTGACGGAACCCATGAGTGTTTCAAACTGTTCGTATGTGGTGTCGTCTTTTAATAATAAGGCTGAGTTATTACTTCTTGCTCTTTGCGGATTATCTACATACCAGTTACCAGTTTTAGCTTTTGCCATCTCTTCATCATCTGGACTAAATAACGCTAACGAGGCACTTCTACGAACACCACCAGATAGTACAGCATCGCTGCTGTGCATAATAATATCATAAGCATCGATTGGTCGAAGTTTTTTTTGTTTGTTTTCAAGACATTTCTCCAATAATTCTCTAATTTTTTCTAAACCATTTTGTAATGGCTCAAAGCCAGGAGCTTTGCCAACGCCAGAAGATAGACTGGAGCCTTTTTCTCTGATGCTAGAATAATCGAAAACAATATACTGGTCTTTATATTCTTTAAATTTATCATCAGAAGGTTTGGTGAAGTATGAACTAAGTAATACTCCAAGAGCATCTGCCCAGCCTTCAATACTATCTTCTATAATGTATTTACAGCCCTTTTTAGGTTTTTCTTTTGGTGATAATGATGGTAATTTTGCAACGTGATGTTTTTGTACACTAAATCCTGTACCGCTACCACATAATAATAGCCAAAAACATTCTTGAAAAAATCTTAAACGATCACAATAAGAACTAGTGCAGTTATAGATCTTAGCGTGACGCTTTAGAATAGGTTCTCCACCAAACTGTAAGGCTCTCTGACTACCTAACACCTTCTTCTTGAGCATTAAGTCGTAGGCCCAATTAATGTCTTCTGTTACATTTTCATCATTATAGTGAGTGTGCATCATGCCTTGCACTCGCTCAACAGCTTCTTTCCAAGTCTCTCTACGATTCTTGTCCTCCAACCATCTAGCGTACTTAGAAACGAAAGTATAGTTTTGAAGTTCTTGAAGCGCAGACATATCTTCTCCTTAAAATAATTCAGAGTACAGCGACGGCGAAAGAAATAACATAAAGGCCATCAGCTGGGTAAGTGTTAATAAAATTTACAGTCATGATAGTATTATAGTACACCGGATAGATCTTGCAACCACGAAACATTCGGTTTTATTTTTATAATCTCTATCTTACTTTGTTTAACAAAAAGGTCGAATTTTTTTTGTTCTTTTTCGTTGAATAATTTTGTTCCGTGGCTGTCCCACATTATTACTTTTTTTATTCCTTCTTGGTGTAGGGCGAGAATACAGTCGTTGCATCACTGACCTGTAATGTATGCAATGCCGTTGTCTGGGCGTACAACACAATTAGACAAAGCGTTGCGTTCTGCATGAATCATCCAATCATATTTTTCTGGACGAGTTTTTGGTAACGATTCATCATCCATACCTTTAGGAAAACCATTGTATCCAACACCCAGTATTCTGTTGTGCTGATCTGTAATTACACAGCCGTGTTGTGTATGAATATCATGACTGCGTTGCGATGCAACTTTTGCAATTCCTAAAAAATAGTCTGTCCAGTTTGGTCTCATCTTTTATCCTATGGGTATCTCAGTTTGGATGTTGGGAAAATCTTTTAAAAACTCTTCAGGGTTGTTGAAGTTATCTTCTAATGGTTGTTCTTTAGATTGCTTAATTGTTACGTGATCTATTTCTTCTGGTTTTATTGTTATATTTATGCCATTTTGATCATAGATGTCTTGAAGGTACTGTAGTTTATTTTTCTGTGCGTGTAATGCTTCGTAATTTATTATGCACTTAGGTCTGTCAAAGTTGTTATATATTTCAGTAATTTTTTCTTGAGCGTTTTTTATTTGATTAAATTTACCTAAATAGGCTTCTTTATTCCAAGTAATTTTTAGTTTTTTGCATTCTTCTATTCTATCCATATTTTTTTCGTTAGTATCAACATACCATACATTATTTAGGTTTCCTTTAACTTCGCTAATATGCGTCAACAAAGCACTTTTTCTGTGTGGTATTATTAAAGCATTGCAGTGTTTTAGTATTTTATTTATATCTATATTATTATTCGTCCTGTCTGTTTCTTCTAAAGATGTTTGACTTAGGAAAACTTTTACTATTGTATTTTTATTCATAGTTTTGTTTAAAAACTTTACACTTACTCCATACAATTCTTCGTTAGATGGTTCGATAAATCTTTCCATCTCTTCGATAAGTGTCTGTATAGGTACTGAGTGATATTCACGAACTAAGCTTGATAAATTCCTAAGTAAAAACTGCTGATGTGCATCAAGCCATCCTGCATACTTATATATATAACTGCTTTTGTGAGCAGCCATTAACTGTACAACTTTTGTTTTTACATACATACCCCAGAAGATATGATTGAAAAATTCACCCAAACAAAACCATTCTTTAAAATTTGAACGAATTGTTGATAGTATGAAATTTGTACCAACTCTACCACAAGCCGACAGCATAACAGCGTTTGTTTTGTTACAGCTTGGAGAAGTGTTCTTTGATTTCATCAAATTTACCTTTATTGTTTAATTTATATAGCCCGTTGCTATCAATTTCCAGATCTTTAATATTAAAATCATGAGTAAGTATTTTTTCTCTAGAATTATATCCTCTATATTTGTAGTCTCCGTGATATAAATGCTCTATGACACCTTTGCAATAGCCAACATCTACGCCAGAAGATTTGTCTAGATTTTGATAATAATTTAAAAAATCTTGTATCAAATTATTAGGCATTGCGAATATCTTGTAATTAACAATATCGCCTAACCAAGCATATAATTGCAAGCCGTCATTACTACCCATAATATGTTTATCATAAAAGCCATTTGGTAAAAGTGATCTGCGACATCCCCAGGATAGCCCAACAGCCAAGCTGCGTCCTATAGGTTCATTATGATGTATGTAAGAGTGTAGTAGCTTGGCATAAGAAAAGCAGTTGAGATTATGATTAAAATGATTGTCTAGCTCTACCACTCTTTCAAACGGTTGACCAAAACACTTCTCATCTAATAATTTATCTAATTCTGTAAGCCAATCGTCATTATGAAATACTACATCTGTATCTACCCATACAATCTTATCTACATTGTCAGGCAAAGTTTCTAAAGCTATATTGAAACATCTTTCCTTTTGCCATAAAAAATTTTCAGGCTTAGCTACAATTTGTATAGCATCATCTATAAAAAATTGAGATGCGTCTGTAGCTAATTCTACTGTAATTAGATCATGAGCAAAGTTTTTTCTAAATTTCTCATAGTTAGATTTTCTAACAGGATTATTATTATAATTAAAATATGAGCATATTGCTTTAATCATTGAAGTCATGTTCCTGTATACGTTTTTCTATATCAAGATTAAATGCAACCGACTTAACTAAGTTAATATTGAAGTCTCCATCTTCGTTAGAATCACACACATGCGGATTGTATGTAGTAGTCCTAATAAAATTTACGATCATTTTTAGTAGCCGTTCTTTTTGTCGATGTGCATAGGCTATCTCTTCAAAAAGGAAAGCTAAAAATTTGTGTATGTCTGTTGTTTTGCATGGCAACATACCCATGTTTATACCATAGCAGACCCAATGAAAATACAGTCTTTCTTTTTCTGTCACGCTATGTTCTTTACAATAAGGTTGATAAAAGTCAGAAACCTCAGGGTATTGTTCTAAGTATGTAACTTCATCAAAAAACTGATTACATTTATTTTTGTTATAAAAATCTTTTAGTGTTATATCCATAATATCTAATTCTAACTATATCTCTCAATAACTAAAGATCTATATTTTTGCTTTTTGGGTACATCTAAATTTACGTTCTGTATAGGAAACACATCATAAGAATCTGCTATATGCCATCCTATAGAATTAACCATTCTTTCTATTGTAGAATAATCAATATTCCACCAAACTCTCTCAAACTGATTTTGACCTGGATAAAAAGTTGAACCATTATGGTCCTTGTTTACAAAAGGATTGATTAGGACAGCAAACTCTTTCACTTTATATAAAATATTCATCAATACTAACATTGGATCTCTTACATGTGATAGCATTGTGCCAAAAATAGCCGCATCAAACTCACCTAATTCTTCTGGTAGGTCTTTATTTATATCTGCCCTGTATATTTTGCATTTAGAGTTCATTTTTTCATGTGTGTAATCGTATGCATTGTAATATTCTTCATGTGCTTTTGTGTGCATAGCTGGCTGATGTCCAGGATATTTTAACACATCCCAGTAGGAACCATCTGGCATGTCATAAGACACAACAGACGCTCCTTTTTGTTCCATAAAAAAAGACAGAAAGCCAGAACCAGCACCAACATCTATAACTCGTTTATTTGCATAATCCATATTACCTAAGTATACATCTGCGCATTTTGTAAGATCCCAATCACCTGTGATGATCGAACTATCAGGCAGCGGGACAGAATGATAAAATTTACATTCTTTTAACGACAATGCTTTCTTGGGTTTTATAAACATAAGATTATCCTTTGCTTAGTATTGGTAACTAAAATTATCTATTGTATATTCTTCTTTTTTTGCAACCAAGTCTATTAATTCTTGATCATAAAAGTCCTTGTATTCATAAGGTTTACTTTTTTGTTGGTGTTCCGTCTTAACATCTTTTATACCTACAGTATGGGAAAAGTGTTCTAATTCTGCATGAATGTTTTCCATACGTCCTGTGTAATTCATAGCGTTTTTATTATTGATTAGAAAAAAATAATCTTGTGAAGGATTATGGTTAATAAGAAATCTTAGTATTCGCTTTTGATCAAAGTTAAGTCTATTAAACCACTTATTGTACGCATTATATGTAGCTTGGTCTAGTTTTGATAGTTTGTTATAGTCTTCCATATCTAGTTTTGCAAATGTGTTTTGTGACCAGACGTAAAGAGAGGCGTATCTATGCCAAGGATTCCTGACGATAGTAAATTTAAAATATTCATCCCAATTCCAACCGCTGTTACAAAATTTCTCTTTTGCTGTATATGCAGTTTCGTGTTGATAAAAATTTATCCCATCTTCGAAAGCACCGCCTATTATATCACAGTATTTTTCTAGCATAAACCTAGTAGATACTGTTCCTGTTTTTGGAATATTAAAAAATGCGAATTTATGTTTATGGGATATGAGCATGTTTTATTTAGAGAAAGTATTAATCTCACAAGGGACATCAAAAATTTTACTAATCCAATAAACAAAACCAGACCCCCAATCATACACACTGTAAGATACATTATTTTTGCTTTCAGAAAGAATCTTTACATCTAAAGCTGTATGTAATAATTTTTCATCTTCTATGTCTTTATTTTTAAAATCAGTTAAAGTAAGAGTAGAAAGAACATAGGATGTATGCGTACTCTTTTCGTGTATAATGTGTTTCTTTTGGCGCTTGTTAACTTTCTTAATGTATGCCTTTAAATCATTGCAGTCCGACATAATGATTAGATTTTTACACTTACTATCTTTCAAATATTTTTTTGCCATTTTATAGTATTCACTATAGTCATGATCAAAAGATTTGTAATTAGGATTTTCTTTAATATAATCTGGTAAATCAGCTATTTGCTCGTCTAAGTCAGATACGCTTTTCCTGTCGCCTAGCCTAAAGTGTAAAACATGATAGTCTTTTATATTAAGTGTTTGATAAAGACTTTCTACATTTTTATGAAAGTAAATATGAAATTTAAAATATCTTTTGCATTTATCTGTTAAATTATAGTTTTGTAAGAAACATCTAGCATTTCTATCATAGTGCGGCACAATTAGAACATCATGATAAAATGAAGATATTGCTAGATCCTTTGAACTACTTATGGCCTTGTTCAGTGTCTTTTTCATGTGCATAGACCAATTTTGGGAACCTCTATTAGATTCTGCTTCTACCTCTAAATCTATGGGCTCTGATTGCGTTTTAGGGGCTGTGGTTAAAATAAACTTACCAATGGGGTGCTGTTTAAAATCAAGGTTTACAGAGGCTTGTGTATGATGGCACAAGTTTTCAAATAGATGGACAGAACCTCTGAGAAAATCCCCTATACCACCACTAAATCTCTTAGTATAGCAATTAGTTACACTTTTTAAATTTGATACATTTACAGGATATATACTAGACAGCTCAAAATGAGACAGGTCATAATCATCTCTGTAGAGCTGTAAAATAAAATTATACAAGATATCCATCTGGTGTCTTTGTGTAATCACCAATATAGATTTTACCAACCATTCATCTAACTGAGACTTGTCTTTGCAATAGTCGTACTGTAGAAAATATTCAGCAAAAGACACTAAGTCGCCAGTGTTGACAAAGTCATTAAGTATCTCTTTGGGTTCGATCATTTTGTTCCTGTATCCATTTATATGTTTTCTCTAATCCATTATAAAGCTTCATAGAGGGCTGCCAACCTAATTCTTTTTGTAAAAGTCTATTATCAGAATTTCTACCATTAACGCCTACAGGACCGTCTATATTTTTATACTTAACGTTTTTACCAGAAAGTTTGATAATCATTTCTGCAAACTGATTGATGCTCACCATTTCTTCACTGCCAATGTTAACTGGCCCAGTAAAGTTTGATCGTGTTAATCTTAATGTACCTTCTATACATTCATCAATATATAGGAATGATCGTGTTTGATTACCTGTACCCCAAATTTCAATAGTACCACCTTCTTCTGCCCTAATAACTTTTCTACACAATGCAGCAGGAGCTTTCTCTCTACCTCCATCCCAAGTGCCTTCTGGACCAAATATATTATGATACCTAGCTATGCTTACGTCTAATCCATGATTTCTTTGTAATGCTAAATAAAATCTTTCACTAAATAGTTTTTCCCATCCGTACTCACTATCCGGTGCGGCTGGATATGCAGAGTCTTCGCTGCATTTTGGGTTGTCTGGATCTTCTTGATTATATGCTGGATACATGCAGGCACTACTGCTATAGAACAGCTTGCCAATTTTTTTGTTGACAGCTATTGAGCCTATGTTAAGATTAATTTGTGCAGAATTATGCATGATGGCTGCATCGTTCTCTCCAGTGAAAATATATCCTGCTCCACCCATATCTGCTGCTAGTTGATAAACTTCGTCAAACACTTCTCCATTAGGCAAAGACATTACTCTTTCAGCATTTCTAAAATTACACAAATCTCCTAATGCAAAATCATCAGCTTCTGTTGTAGAGAAATCTGGTATCTTTAGATCCGCACCTCTAACCCAGTATCCATCTGCCTTTAATCTTTTAACAAGATGCGATCCTATGAATCCACCGGCTCCACACACTAATGCTGTTTTCATTTTTATTTACTTTCTATAGCTTGTTCAGAAATGTTTTTTATATCATGGCTTTCAATCTTATCCAATGTTTCTGGTAACAAAGACCATTCTTTAATATAGTCATCTATCTGTAGTAATGATAATATTGGAGTAATGTTTTTATGGTCATCTTTTTGTTTTATCACATCGTCGTAAAAACAGGGGTAATACATTTTTTGGATTTTGTTAGAACATCCAGCCAGAGAAGGAACAAATGTCCCAAAACCACCTGCTACAACAATTTTACTGTTTAGCATTTTGCTTATATCATTTCCCAAACTGTCTGCAACAGACTGTTTAATTTCAATATGTTTGTTATATTTTTTATATAATTTTTCTCTAATTATATTTGCATCATCTTGTGCTATAAATAAAATACTATTTGGATTTTCTTTTTGAATGATAAAGTCATAGTAAGAAATGGGAGACTGTATATATAAAGCAGGGACTTTGGGTCTTTTCCTATCGTTTCCCCAAATATCTCCACCCCTAAAATGAAAGGTTAGATCATAAGGAACATCTCTTGGTTCACTAGGCAAAAAAGATGAACTGTATTGTTTAGTTAATCTCCATCTGTTGTCTATTGCATATTGTCTTGATGTTTCAGACAAATTAGGCCATCTGTAAAATTCATGACCCAGTTCATAATAAAAGTAATCTCCTGATGCTGTGTAGTTAGTATCTTCACCAAAAGATATATTACAGCCTTTGATCGGTTCTTTATTTGGAAATTTTAATACTGTTTTATATTGATGCGCCACAGACAAGGCATTGGCTATTTGTGTAATCCAATTGCCCATCCTACCTATCCAGTGATCAATCTGTACAGACATACTACCTCCAAAAACTATATATACCTTTGTCTAATTCGTAGAAAGGCCAAATAAACCTTTCTCTTTTTGGTCTTTGTTTAGCCCAATCCCACATGCATTGTAGTCCATCGTATAAGCTTGTTTTGTGAGAAAATCCAAGTAAATCTTCTGATTTTTTGTAGGTAGAATATGCATGTTTAACCTCGTGTCTGGCTTGCATGTATTTTTTGGTACCACTACCCATAACACTTAACAACGTATCTGCTGCTTGATCTATAGTACATTCTTTAATACCTCCCAAATTAATGATCTGTTTAGATGCTTTGTCGCTTTGAGAAGCTCTATATAAAGGACCTACTGAATCTTCAATATAACTAAATGCTCTAGTTTGTTTGCCATCGCCAAATATAGTTATAGGCTGACCATTGAGGTGTTGATACATCCAAATACCCAACACATTTCTGTATTTGTCCCAAATATTTTGCTTGATGCCATAAACATTATGTGGTCTAATTATGCACCAATCCAGACCGTGCTGTTCCCCAGCAACTTTTATGTCCATTTCACAAGCATACTTAGCTATTCCGTATGGATCTATTGTTTGAGTCATTAAGTCTTCGTGAAATGGATGTTCTGCTCTCCCGTAAGTTGCGATAGAAGAGGTAAACACAAGCCTTTTGACATTGTGTCTAATGCAATTATTAACAACCTTGGCTGTTGACTTTAAGTTATTATCATAATTAAAACATCTAATAAATGGACTAAGTCCTTCTGCGGCATATGCAGCAAAATGATAAACGTAGTCAGGTTTTACGTTTGCAAAAATCTCATCAAAATCTTCATCTAATATATTTTTTTGATGTAAAACTACTTTAGGATTAACATTATCTATATACCCTCCACTTAAATCATCGATCCCATATACATCATGTTTGGTATTTTTAAGTATGTAATCTGCAAGATTAGAGCCTAGCAGACCAGCAATCCCAGTAATAAAGTATTTACTCATTATTTACTCTTTCCATAATGGTTAATCCATTATTGTTCGTATAGTGTTCTTTAATTTGCTAATTTTTTTTTATATCATGTAATTCTTCTACTGTTGTATAATGC
>JAAHTH010000619.1_pt1 | contig 33165 bp, 22 predicted proteins | sample 6116091 | NCBI WGS metagenome assembly JAAHTH01 (sample SAMN13939990, study PRJNA603662) | sponge metagenome | isolation source: marine sponge | host: Mycale hentscheli | place: New Zealand | collected 2006
CTAATGCACAGGATTCGCCTTGCAGCTACGTACTCTAGAGCTCTTTTGCACGATTACCGAACACCGCAGCTTCTCAAAAGCTGCGGTGCTTCATCAGTTGACTCAAGGCGCTGTCAGTCAGGCGATGCAGCATTTAGAGGAATCTGTTGGAGCCGAGTTAATTGATCGCTCCAAGAGGCCGTTGATTCTCACCCCAGCTGGGAAGACCTATTTAGGGGGTCTGCGAGGAATTTTGCGGAGTTACGAGCGGCTTGAGCAGGAAGTCCGCAGCACGAGTCGGCAGCTGAGTGGGAAGGTATCTATTGGAACCATCGTTTCGGTAGGTCTCAGCTACATGCCGGACGCGAGCGAGGCGTTTGGGCGTTTGCATCGAGACGTGGAGGTGAGGACGGAATTTGGTTCCAACGATCGGGTCTTTGAGATGACGGCCGAGGGCGAGGTTGATTTCGGTCTGGTCAGTTTCCCACACAGCAACAAAGACATCCAGTTTGTGCTCTGGCAGCAGGAGCCGATGCGGCTTGTTTGTTCAGCAGAGCACCGTTTTGCAATCCACAACGAGGTTTCCCTGTCTCAATTGTCGGGGGTCAAGATGACTTCTTTTGATCGTGGTTTGCAATTACGCCAAGAGATTGATCGATGTTTGGCGAAAGCGGGAATCAGCGTTAACGCTTGCATGGAGTTTGATAACGCGGACTCAATGATCCGGGCGATTCAGGCCAGTCGTGGCATTGGCATTGTTCCGGAAGCGGCGGTACGCCGCGAAACAGCGAATGGCTCGTTACGAGTTGTCGCATGTCGAGAGCTGCGCATGACGCGTCCTCTCGGCATTATCTTCCGCCGCTCTGGCCGACTCAGTCGGGCAGCGAGTGAGTTCGGTTCCCTACTGTTAGGGCGGCCTCTTGAGGCAGGAAAACGTGTGAAATCCGGCAGCGGGAAGCTGACCGTGGAAGCGGCCACGATTGAGCCAGAAACTGGTTCGTCAGTCGTCGCCTGAAAGGTTCGTGGTGAGGTGGAAAGGTATCTGCGTTTAATCAACGTCAAGCCTGCCACCGTACTGCGGTGAGTCAGGTGACGAGCGATGACGAATCTCGTCAGGATTTAGAGAGTCTCAAATGACAAATAGCATTATGAAAAAACACTTTCATTTACCACCCGCGCAGGGCCTTTACGATCCAGAACTGGAAAAAGATGCCTGCGGAGTCGGTTTCATTGCCCACATCAAGGGTGTGCCAAGCCATCAGAATGTTCTTGATGCCGATCAGATTCTGCAGGCGATGGACCATCGTGGTGCTTGTGGTTGCGAGCCTAACACTGGTGATGGTTCAGGAATCATGTGTGGTCTACCACACAAATTCCTTGCCAAGGTAGCGAAGCAGGATCTGGGCGTTGAGTTGCCGGCTCCCGGGCGATTCGCGGCAGGGTTGGTATTTTTACCAGAAGATGATACTGAACGTGCACTGTGCAAAAAGACGATTCAGAAGCTTGTGACGGATGCGGGACAGCAACTCATCGGGTGGCGGGATGTGCCTCAAATGGCAGACCTCGCCGATATTGGTCCGACAGCCAGGGCGAGCGAGCCGCGAATTGAGCAGTTGTTCGTGGCGGCCGAGAACGGGCTTGAGGGGGAAGGGTTTGAACGCAAACTCTATATGATTCATAAGCAGGCGAGTCATTTATTGCGAGGCAGTGAGGACCTGAAGCAGGCATTGATGTTTTACATTTGCTCACTGAGTACGAAAGTGATCATCTATAAGGGAATGCTCACGCCGGCGCAGGTGCTTCCTTACTTCCCTGATCTCAGAGACCCGGACTTTGAAACCCATTTGGCAATGGTTCACAGTCGGTTTTCGACCAACACCTTCCCGAGCTGGGATCGCGCGCAGCCACTCAGGTTTATGAGTCACAATGGTGAAATCAATACGTTGCGCGGCAATAAAAACTGGATGAGAGCGCGTGAGGGGTCTGCTGAAAGTGCATTGTTTGGTGACGACCTTGAGAAACTCTTTCCCGTCGTCGAGCCTCACTGCAGTGATTCTGGAACCTTTGACAATGTGTTGGAGTTTCTTTTAATGAACGGACGCACGCTGCAGGAAGCTATCATGATGATGGTGCCCGAGGCTTGGCAGAAACATGAAACGATGCCAGAAGAAAAGCGTGCTTTCTATGAGTACTTCTCATGCATGATGGAACCTTGGGACGGTCCTGCATCGATAGCGTTTACCGATGGGCAGTACATTGGTGCAACGCTTGATCGTAATGGATTGCGCCCCAGTCGTTATTACATCACGCACGATGATCGTGTAATCATGGGTAGCGAAGTGGGTGTGCTGCCAGTCGATCCCGCTATCGTTAAAGAAAAAGGACGACTGCAACCCGGAAAAATGTTCCTTGTTGATTTCAAGGCTGGCCGCTTGATTCCTGATGAGGAATTGAAGAGTGATTTCGCGCGTGTAAAGCCGTACGGGACATGGTTGAAAGACCAACGAATTCGTCTTGCTGATCTGCATCCAGAGACGGAGCCACATGGTTTTGACAGTGAGTCACTTCTGCCTCGCATGCAAGCCTTTGGCTATACCGCGGAAACCATGAAGTTCATGCTCAGGCCGCTTGTTGAGCAGCTGCGTGATCCAGTGGGATCCATGGGTAACGATAGCGCGATCGCTTGCCTGAGCGATAAGCCGCGCATGATCTATGATTACTTCAAGCAACTTTTTGCTCAAGTGACGAATCCTTCGATCGATTCCATTCGCGAGGAGGTCATCATGTCGCTGGAGTGCTACATAGGGCCGGAAAAAAATCTTCTGGACGTAAGTCCTCAGCATTGTCATCGTTTGCTCGTTGACCATCCCATTTTGACCAATGAAGAGGTTGCCGCACTGAAGCACCTGAATAGCAAGGGTTGGAAAAGCCGTGTGATCGACATCACTTTTGATCGCAATGACGGCAAGGCAGGATTACAGAAAACGCTGGCTCGTATTGCGTCTGAGGCAGAAACCGCTGCGGATGACGGGATCGAAATGGTCGTGTTGAGCGATCGCTCAATGGGGCATGACCGTGTGCCGGTCAGTGCACTGATGGCGGTGGGGGCTGTTCATCATCACTTGGTCAAGCAGGCAAAACGCACCCGGATTGGCCTTGCCATCGAAACTGGTGAGGCGAGGGAGGTGCATCACCACTGCTTGCTGATTGGTTATGGCGCAGATGCCATCAACCCATATCTCGCGTTTGAAGCTTTGTGGCAGGCAAGACGCGATGGGCTCATGGACCCCTCGCTTGATGACGACAAGGTCGTTGCCGCTTACCGAAAAGGTGTCGGTAAAGGCATGTTGAAGGTCATGGCAAAGATGGGGATCAGTACGCTACAAAGTTACAAGGGAGCTCAGATATTCGAAGCGCTCGGTTTGAAAGATGAGGTGATTGATGTCTGCTTTGCGGGTACTGCGAGTCGTATTCAAGGTGTTTCATTTGACGTCATCGCGGAGGAAACTTTGCGAAGGCACAATCTGGGTTTCCCTGAGAATGTTGACAGCCGGTTGAAGCAGCTTCCTAACCTGGGTGAATATCATTGGCGAGCCGAGGGCGAAAAGCACGCTTGGTCACCCATGTCCATCTCCAGTCTGCAGATTGCTGCTCGCAAGAATGACGAGAGTGAGTATTGGAAGTTCGCTCAAGCAATCAATGAAGATAGTCGGTCGCGTTGCACACTTCGTGGATTGCTGGAATTCGATGACTCGTCAGTCAAGTCAATCCCAATCGGGGAGGTTGAGCCAGCAAGTGAAATCGTCAAACGCTTTTGCACAGGTGCGATGAGCTTCGGAAGCATCAGTGCCGAGTCGCATGAAACACTTGCGGTTGCGATGAATCGTCTGGGTGGAAAAAGCAATACTGGTGAAGGTGGTGAGGATCCGATTCGATTTCAAACACTTGAAAATGGTGACTCGAAGCGTTCCGCCATCAAACAAGTGGCCTCAGGACGCTTTGGAGTGACCATTGAGTACCTTACGAACGCCGATGAAATTCAGATCAAGATTTCTCAGGGAGCAAAGCCTGGCGAGGGTGGTGAGTTACCGGGGCGGAAAGTTGATACCAACATTGCCCGGATTCGTTACAGCACGCCGGGCGTTGGACTGATCAGTCCGCCTCCCCATCACGATATCTATTCCATCGAAGATCTGGCGCAGCTGATTCATGATTTAAAGAATGCTAATCGTGCTGCCCGTATCAGTGTCAAGCTGGTCAGCGAGGTTGGAGTGGGCGTGATTGCATCCGGTGTTGCCAAGGCACACGCAGATCATATTTTGATTTCGGGTGATACCGGTGGCACGGGAGCGTCGCCGCTGACAAGTATCAAGCATGCCGGATTACCCTGGGAATTGGGGATCGCCGAGACTCATCAGGTTCTTGTGCTCAATGATCTTCGTAGTCGTGTTGTTCTGCAAACGGATGGTGGACTGAAAACAGGGCGTGATGTTGTGGTCGCCGCATTGTTGGGAGCCGAGGAGTTTGGTTTCTCAACTGCACCACTCATTACGCTGGGCTGCATCATGATGCGGAAGTGTCATCTGAATACCTGCCCTGTTGGAATCGCAACGCAGGATCCCGACTTGCGTAAGAAGTTCAATGGCAAGCCAGAGCACGTTGTGAATTATCTGTTCATGGTCGCCGAGGAAGCAAGACGCATCATGGCGGACCTTGGGTTCCGAACTATCGATGAGATGGTGGGGCGTAGCGAAGTATTGAAAACAGACACAGCCATCAATCACTGGAAAGCGGATGGGCTGGATTTGACGTCGGTGCTGATGCCCGCCAGCAAGCCACACGAAAACGTAGGAGTTATTTGTTCACAGGCTCAGGACCACGCACTGGAAAAATCGCTGGACATGACTGTTTTGCTTGAACAGGCCAAACCAGCTCTCGAGTCCGGTGAGCCAGTCACAATCAAAACGCCGATTGTGAATATCAATCGCACAGTGGGCACAATCCTGAGTAACGAGGTTGCCAAGCGATACGGTCAGGAAGGGCTGCCCGACGATACCATTCGCGTTGAATTGACTGGATCAGCGGGGCAGAGTCTTGGGGCATTTTTGTCTCATGGAATCACTATCAACTTGGAAGGTGATGCCAATGACTATGTCGGCAAGGGATTGAGCGGTGGACGACTGGTGGTCTATCCTCCCGCTGAGAGTAGTTTCACTGCTCAGGACAATATCCTGATCGGCAATGTTTGCTTATATGGCGCAACCGGTGGAGAAGCATTTTTTCGTGGCCGAGCAGCGGAACGTTTCTGTGTTCGAAACAGTGGTGCCCGGACCGTGATCGAAGGCGTTGGTGATCAGGGGTGCGAGTACCTGTGGGGCGGGGGTGGTGTTGTACTTGGGCCGACCGGTAGGAACTTTGCTGCAGGGATGTCCGGTGGCATTGCCTACATTTGGGACCGTGATGGTGATTTTAACCTCAATTGCAATTTGGCAACGGTTGAATTGGAAGCGATCACGGATGCTGAGGAAGAGGCAGACGTTCGGTCGTTGATCAAGCGTCATGCTGAACTGACCGGAAGTGCCGTTGCCGCAGAAGCACTGGCCAACTGGTCACAGTTCATCGCTCAGTGCATCAAAGTGATGCCAACGGACTACAAACGCGTCTTAAATGAACTGAAAGCCCAAGCAGCCGCGAATGTCTGATATTTAGCACCTGATATTTCAAGCCCGTTGTTTTGACCTATGGGCCGTAATCGTTTGTAAAGCATTTATAGAATTATCGACCTTCACTGAAGGAGAACATCACATGGGTAAGCCAACAGGTTTTAAAGAGTTTGATCGCAAAAAAGTTCCGTGGCGACTGCCCGTTGTACGGATTAACGATTATGACGAGATCTACACTGAGCCACGCGTAGAACACTTGCAGGATCAGGGTGCACGCTGCATGGACTGTGGCGTTCCATTCTGTCAGTCGACGACTGGTTGTCCGATCGATAACTTGATTCCTGAGTGGAATGACCTTGTTTATAACAATCGTTGGAAAGAAGCCAGCGAGCGACTACACAAGACAAATAATTTCCCGGAGTTTACCGGGCGGACCTGCCCGGCTCCTTGCGAGGGATCGTGTGTGCTTGGAATCACAAATCCACCGGTGACGATCAAGAATATCGAAAATGCAATCATTGATCGTGCATGGTCAGAAGGTTGGATCAAGCCAACTCCGCCTACCAGTCGAACTGGGAAGTCGGTGGCAATCGTGGGAAGCGGACCGGCTGGGTTGTCAGCGGCGGATCAACTCAACAAAGTCGGTCATAACGTCACTGTCTATGAGCGAGCCGATCGGATCGGTGGCTTGTTGCAATACGGTATCCCGAATATGAAGCTGTCCAAGGAGGCAGTCCAGCGTCGTGTTGACAAAATGACCGAAGAGGGAATCAAGTTTGTTACCGGTGCTAACATTGGCAAAGACATTTCCTTGGGCGAGCTGCAGCAGGACTTTGATGCTGTGTTGTTCGCTTGTGGTGCAACAAAACCGCGTGATTTGCCATTGCCTAACCGCGAAGCGGAAGGTGTTGCCTTTGCGATGGATTTTCTCACTGGAAACACGAAACAGATGGTTCATGGTGATGCCAATAGTGAAAAATTCATCAGTGCGGAAGGTAAGGATGTGATTGTGATCGGTGGCGGTGATACCGGTACTGACTGCATTGGAACCAGTATCCGTCATGGCTGCCGAAGTGTGGTTAATTTTGAATTGTTGCCCAAGCCGCCTGAGGAGCGAGCCGAAGACAACCCGTGGCCGGAATGGCCCCGCATTTTTCGCGTGGATTATGGGCACGAAGAAGCTGCTGCCAAATTCGGGCATGATCCGCGTCAATACCAACTACTCAGTAAAGAGTATCTCCTTGATGATGCTGGTAAGCTCCGGGGGATTAAGACCGTTCAGGTCCAATGGGCCAAGAAGGACGATGGGAGCTGGGCGATGAGTGAGGTTGAGGGTTCTGAAAAAGAATGGCCTGCGCAGTTAATCCTCTTGGCGATGGGGTTCCTTGGACCCGAATCATACGTGGCTGAAGCCGCAGGGTTGGAAGTCGATTCTCGCAGTAATTTCAAAGCTGAACATGGTCACTTTGCCACGAATGTTGACGGCGTCTTTGCTGCCGGTGACTGCCGTCGCGGTCAAAGTCTCGTAGTTTGGGCGATCAATGAGGGGCGAGGTGCGGCCCGAGCGATCGATATTTACCTGCAGGGTTACAGTGATCTGCCTGCTCCGGGCCAGACCATGGGCACTTCCATGGAAGTGGCTGCTTACTGATGGTCCGAGACGCCAATTTGCTGACAATTCTTGGTTAGCAAAGTTGTACGCTTCGCGATGGAAACTCTGTCTTATAGCCCACCCTTAATCGGGTGGGCTTTTTTTAATTCGCTAGTCTTCGATGGTTCAGGCCCGCTGCGCAAGGAATTGTTGAGGGCGAAGGAACGGGCCTGAGCCGTGAAACACACCTAGTCCATCTTAATTTGCAACGCATCCCTGAAGCTGACATTGACATCACCTCAGCTGACGTCCTAACGTCCATCCGTCCGGTGGAGTTGCGATAATCTACGTCGACTTTACCGATTTTGTGGATTCGTTCAACGCTGGGTGCCGATAAATCCGTTCGAGGCAGTCCGGAATTCATGTGTCATAGGTTGGCAGGATGCTTAGAAATACCAAACGAACAATTGTAGTTGTCACCACCTGTACGCTTGCAGGAATGGTCTCATCAGGATGCTCCATGTCGGGGCGTAATCTGCTCACTTTGAAGAAGAAGGAACCAGCAGTTGAGGTTCTGGCCGAGAGTGGCCCCACCTCGAGTTTTCCAGTTCCTCCCAGCTCGCAGGTTACTCCTAGTGCGATTGCTTCGGTCGCTGGCGGCACCGCCGCGCCCGCAACAAGTACCCCGCTGCCTGCATCTCAACCCGCGCAGCTTGCCGGTTTGAGTGCGTCGCCGGGGTATATGCCTTCACCATCGCCAGCTGCACCCAACTTGGCAGCAGCTCAAGCGAATGGTGTTTACGGTAATGCCGCGACTAAATCGGTTGGCTTTCAGTCACCCGCTTCACCGGTTGCAAAGCCAAGTGGTTACACTTTTGGCAACAAGGCACTGACTCCCAAGGCCGATGATGCAGGAACGGCTTTCACGATGTCAGACTTGGCGAAAGAGACCCCAGTAGCCTCAGCAACCGCCAGCAGCGGATTCGCTGTTCCGGAACCATCATTCGCAAAGCCTGCATCCACAGGTTACCCGACACCACCTGCGATTCCGCAGGGTGGGCTTACATTCCCTGCCAGTGGTATGGCCACCGCAGCGATTTCTCCACTTGAATCGAATCGCACTGGTCTTGAAGCACCGGCACCCGCTGCCGCATCAGGGGAGATTCTTCCACCAGCAGCAACGTCGCCAGCTTTTTCAACTGCGAGTACGGCATTGGAAGCATCTGCCTCATCCGCGGTTCTTGCGCCAGCATCCATGGGCGAGACATCGGGCGCTAGCGGTTACACTCCAGGTAGCACCGGTTCCACAACCGGCTACCCTAGTGGAACGGAAGCACCTGCAACTCGCGGTTCGATTTACAGATGATCTGAGCGGAACCATCCGTGTTGCTCACCAGCAGATTTGGTCCGCATCAAAGATCGGACCTTCGACACAGGTCCGTTTGTAGTCCCACTCTTCGGGACCATCTTGACGGACTTGGGCAACGCAAGAGAAGCAGATGCCGATCCCGCAGGCCATTGGCGTTTCCATGCTGACTTGGCAGTCGATACTAACTGCCAAGCATGCTTCGGCGACCTTCTCCATCATGATCTCTGGGCCACAGGTAACCACGCGGATCGTTTCTCCGGAATCGGCAAGCTCAGCCAAACGATCACGAAGGACGTCAGGGACAAGTTTTTGTTGCCCTTGTGAGCCATCGTCGGTACACAGCGTGACCCGAAAACCAGCCTTCTCAAAGTCACTCACGCCAGCAAGTAAGCTGGAACGACGAGCGCCATAAATAAACTCTACTGCAGGTGCCCAGCCATTTTTTCTTGTCTCGTCACCAAAGTCTTGTAGGCCCCGCGCTTCTTTTCCCAGCAGCAGCATTGGTGTTTGTCCGATGCCACCTGAAACCATGATCAGACGATCGCAGGGTCGATTGGCGAACCCGTTTCCCAAAGGCCCCCAGAGCGTCACGAGTGTGCCCAGTGGCGATTCTGCCAGAGCTGTCGTGAATGAACCCTTCTTGAGATAAACGAGATCAATCCAGGTGGGGTTTCCTGAGTCATCAGAAACAACGTCGTAAACAGCCAGAGCTCGACCGATTAGTGGCGCATTTGTGCCGGCTAAGCGAACCATCACAAATTGCCCCGGCACCAATGTCTTGGCAAGAGACGCCGCAGCGACTCGGATCAGGTAGGTTCCCTCACCGATTTGATCATTGCGTTCCAGTGATGCATTGAGCTGGTGCATGGAATCGGCGTAGTAGTCGGCGTGCAGTTTTGACATCTATTTCCTACGTTTTCGATTGGGACCAGATTTCTTTTGATTGCCTGTTTTCTTCTTTGCAACACGACTTCGTCCGGCACCACGCCGATTCTTGTCTCGTCCTGTAGGGGTGGCGTCGGAGCCGCTGCTGGCTGTTCGCTTTGCTGTCTTCCGCTTTTTCACTCCACCACGTTTTGTCGAGGATTTTCTCGCTGTTTTGGCGTTGCGAACCTCCGGTTTTGACCGACTGGATTTTCGTTTTGTACCTTGGCGGGATGATTGTGTTTCACCTGACTCAGTATCTCCACCTATTACGGAGCCAGCCGTCGTACTCTGCTCAGTTGAAAAACTGAATTCGACGTTTTGCTTGCGAGACTTTAATCCTGAAGGTGCTTTCTTGGTTCCCCGTCGTTTGGTGTGTCCCACTTCGGAAGTCGTCCGCTTTGTGGCCGCTTTTCCATAAGTTCCTTTTCTTGGTGGCCCTGAACGTTTGGAGTTTCGTTTCCCCCGACCACGTGTTGCTGTCTCCTCGGCAGCAGTTTCTGTTGCCGTCCAAAGTTTTTCTACTTCCTGTGACGTGACAACGCGGTGGGCGCCTGGTGGGACATCACCCAGTCGCAGTGGCCCCACCGCTATTCGTCGCAAGGTTTGAACCTTGTGCCCCAGGCGAGCCAGAATCCGCCGGATCTCGCGATTCTTACCCTCACGCAGCACGATCTCTAGTTCGGTCGAGCGACTGCGTGATTTTAACAGTTTCGCACCTTCTACTTGAACGAAACCTTCTGCGATGTGGATGCCCTTACGCATTTGTCGCATGGTTTCTGTTTCGACTTTTCCCGCCACTGTAACTCGATAGACCTTGCGGACACCGAACTTTGGGTGGGTTAGCCGCTGTGCGAGTTCGCCATCATTGGTGAGTAGGATCAGTCCTTCACTGTTCCGGTCCAGCCTACCAACGGGGAAAACACGTTCATCTGGAGGTACGAGGTCAACGACGCGCGGGCGACCTTTTGGGTCACGGTTGGTTGTGACAACGCCAACCGGCTTGTTGACAGCGTAATAAACGGGCTTTTGTTTCTTCAGCAATACGCCGTCGACACGAATTTTCTGGACGGAACTGTCAACTGTCGAACCAAGTTTGGTGACAATTTGTCCGTCGACATCAACCCGACCTGCTTCGATCAGTTCCTCACACTGTCTGCGGCTGCCAAAGCCTGCAGAGGCTAGAAAACGCTGCAAACGTTGGGACGAATCTACCGCCTGCGCCGAACGCCGACCTCGCTTTTTCGACGCTGAACGCTTGGTTGTGGATCGCTTGGATGCGGACTTTTTTGGCATGGAACTGCCTGAGAGTTTGAATGGAATCCCACAACCTACCAAACCAACGCATCTTTGTAATGCAGGCTTCCCAGTGCTGCAGGGCGAGATGGGGGCACCATTTCTTTTTCTAAACGCTGAAATCCCTGAGCTGATAGGATTTTGGCCCAGCTGGCACGTCGGTTCAGTCGCCCAAGTGCAGTCTGCGGCGCGCGATTAGAGTCCCCGTTACACCGCAGCGGGCGAGGACGCTGACGTTGGGACCTTCGACGGCAGGGGAATGCAGCTCACTTCCCGAAGTCGCTTGCAGGAAAGGCAACTGTCTGGAGGGGTGATTAGGACTTCGGGCGATTCGCCAAGAGCTATCCCAGATTGATAGAGCTATCCCAGATTGATAGAGCTATCCCAGATTGATTTAGGGTGGTCATGCATTCTGAAATTCAGCGACCTAGCCAAGGCATGGCATCTGGGATGAGTCGATTTCGTACCGGTTCCGCTAACGGCTTTTGATAGCTTGGGGGGCGTGAAGCAGCGTCGTAGGGGCCAATATCATTCTGAGGGTATGGATCGTGCACTACCGCGCTGGCTTGCTGCTTGTTGAGCGGACCAGGAGGTGTGAAGAAGCTCTGAAACCCACGACATCCGACGGTGAATAGTAATGCGACCGTGACAGCGGTACTCAGCAAGAGTCTGTTTCTGTTGCGAGCCATGATCGCGAATCCTTTCGAGTCAAGCGTGGTGGAGATCGGAGCGTACGAAGTTTGGTGTGCTGGAACCAAGAGGAATCCACTCTTGGCTCAAGCAGCGCATCGTGTAACGTCAATGAGCTGCATTTTACTTCAGTAAATCGGACTCCTCGTTGGACATCGGACGACTCGTTGGTGTACCTCAAGTCCCCGTCGCAACTCACAGGCAAAATGTTTCACACCAGTTCCGATTGCCCCAGTCATTCGTTTCACACTGGTAAATGCATCTCCATGGCTGTGCTGTTTTTGGCCAAAATTACGCGGCAATTTTGCAATGCCGCTGGTAGAAGCACGGTATCTCCTGTTGAGAGGGCCATGGTTTCCTCTCCAAAACGCAAGATTGCTTCACCTCTCGGAATCGTCACGATGTGAAACTTCTCATCGTGACCTGTGCCTGCCTCTCCCTTTTCCAGCAGATTCAAAACAAATTTGTCGCAGGACACGATCGTCTGCCAGCCCTCGAGCTTGGAGTCGCTGGTTCTTGCAGCCACCGGGCCGCTGGAAAAATCAGTCACTTCTAAGCCTTGGTCAATATGTAAGGGGCGTGACCTTCCCTGAGAGTCAGCGCGGTTCCAGTCGAATAGTCGAAACGTGGTGTCGCTGGATTGTTGAATTTCAGCAACCAGTAGACCGGCACCCAAGGCGTGTACCGTTCCTGCGGGGATGAAAATGACATCCCCTGCTGAGGGATGAAATGAATGGAGGGCTTCTGCTGTAGTGCCATTCTTGATGGCGTTTCGCAGGCTCTTTGAATCAACCCCCGCTTTCAGACCTGCGTAGATCAGGCTCTCGGGTGCGGCTGCGACGATGTACCATGCCTCTGTTTTTCCGAGATCCGGCGTAGACATTTTCAGTGCATAATCATCGCTGGGGTGGACTTGGACCGATAGTACGCGATTGCAGTCCAGATATTTCAATAGCAGTGGAAATGAGTCCATGCCCGTTGTCTTACCCAACAACCAGGTAGCGTCGCTCTGGATTAACTGCTTAAGGGTCTGGCCAGCAAGTGTGCCATTTTCTACGATGCTCTGGTCCTCTCCATGATCGACGACTTCCCAGCTTTCGGCGTAGTCAGCCGAGGAACCAATCGGTTTTTTCAAATGGTCGCCCAGAAGGCGTCCACCCCAGATGGTTTGTTTCAAAACTGGGGTAAAAGTAAGTGGATAAGGGGTCATTTAGCTACTTTGATCCGTGTGAGGCTGCGATATGAATTTTAATCTCTGTAGGTAAAGCAGGCTATTCCGTGTCGGGCTGCTACAATATCTAGTGCTGTTGAGAACTCTAGCGGAATCGCCGGTTCAGAGCCCTCGTTCCCGATGCCACCGCGGCAGTTGAGTCACTCGTTTTGGCCATTGTACTGACCCTTACAGCCTTACCTCACCAGATATGAACTCCGTCCGTTTTTACGCATATCTGCCAGGTCATCATGGGATTGCGAATTTCCCTGTCCACTTCTTATCGTATCGTTTCACCCTTCAAACCAATTACTGAGATTTGATTCGTGGAAAAGCTGTCGCGTCCAAAGGACGACCTGTTTGAAAATTCGACGATGACGTTCGGGGAACACCTCGAAGATCTGCGTCATTCTTTATTCCGTGCCATGCTCTGGTTGGCTGGCGGCCTTCTCATTGGTCTCTTTTTCGCCAATGAAGTGGTGCGATTTGTGCAAATTCCCCTCGAGGGTGCAATTGAGCAGTTCAATGCTGATCGAGATTTGCATCGGCTTGGTTATGATCCTTCGGATGAATCGGTTCAGGAGCTGCACAAGTTCCTGGCGAAGAACGCCTTGGTTTGGGAAATCATTTATGAGGTGCCCGACAAGTACCAGGCATTAACGATGGACTCGTTTGTGCCCCAAGAGGAATCAGAAGAGCAGGCGAAGAGCGCCGGAGACGCGCAGAGGCAAGCCGGAAGTGAAAATGCGGTTGGTCCATCAACATCCGAGGGTGTGGTTGATCCCGTCAAGATGGCAAAAATGCTTGACTCACTGCCAACAAAACTGAAACCCAAAATTCAGTTGCGAGAGAACAAGACGAGTTTGAGTTCTCTGAAAATGGAAGAACCATTCATGATCTGGGTCAAGGCTGGACTGATTGTGGGGGCGATCGTTGGCTCACCCGGTATCTTCTATCATCTTTGGGCATTTGTCGCCGCTGGACTGCATGCTCATGAGCGGAAGTATGTTTACATTTACCTGCCAGTCAGCGTGAGCCTGTTTGTTTCAGGAGTGGTCTTGGCATTTTTTCTGGTTCTACATTTTGTGTTGTCGTTCCTGTTGGCCTTCAATGGAAGCATGGATGTGGCGGTCGAACCTCGGCTTTCATACTACGTTAATTTTGTGCTTTTGTTGCCGTTAGGATTCGGCATTGCCTTTCAGTTGCCACTAGTCATGCTTTTCCTGCAGCGAATAGGCCTGTTTGAAACTCAGTCCTACATTGAGAGCTGGAAAGTCGCAGTGCTTGTGATCTTTGTCGTCTCCATGATTGTCACGCCTGCCGATGTGACCAGTATGATCGCGCTCGCGATACCACTGATCATCCTTTACGCGTTGGGTATTCTCATGTGTAAGTTCATTCCACGTGGGCGTGGTTTGGGTAGTGACGCTTACGATCCTGCGTAATTGCTCAACCGTTGTTCAATGATGCGTCCACGCCTGATTGTCTCTTTGGCCGTGAGTTCCCCGGCCTTGATTGACAATGCGGGTTGAAAAAAATGAATCGTGCAATTGTGGGTAGCCGGTCGCGTGTTGAGAACACGCAATGCTTCCCTTCGTACTGTTGCGCAGTCAGTCTCAGCCTCCAGGTTCAGCCACAGTTCCAAATTCACCCCGTTGTGAAGTAATGCATGCTGAACGCCGTCGATCTGTTCTATGTCACGCTCGATCGCGGCCGGGTAAATTTTACGACCTGATGCGAGAACGATGACATCGTCCACGCGGCCCAGAATTCTGAGTTGTTGTGTTTTGTGGTCACGTTCAACTAAATCCCCGGTCGCAAGCCAGCCATCCTTTGTCATTCGTTTTTGCGTCGACTCCTGTTGTCCGCAATAACCCAGCATGACATGTGGGCCACGAACAAAAAGTTGGCCCTGCTTGATCGCGATTTCCCAGCCTTCTACGGGTTCACCAACAAGACCCGGCATGGCATTGGTGGGGGTCGCACTGCTGATCACTGGGCCAGCTTCTGTGAGGCCATAGCCCTGTATTACCGTGACACGGCGGGCATTCCATTCCATGAACGAGATGGGATCGAGTGGGGCACCGCCACAACCGAGTAAGCGTAAGTTTTCAAGATTATCAGGGTTTTCCCGGAGCAGCCTACTTGCGACAGCAGGCACGGTGTTGATCAAGTTGGGTTGAAGATCTTTGAGCCTGCGGACCATGTTTTGGTAACCGATGCAAACCGCAAGGGTGCAGCCGCTCAGTAGCCATGTGCCAAAATCGCAAGTCCTTGCATAGGCATGCGAAAGTGGAAGCATGGTAAGGCGGAGGTCTGACTGTTTTTGCGGTACCGCTTTCAGTTTTGCCGCTGCATTGGCGTGCAAACTTTTAGCTGAAAGTTGAACAGCAAGGGGTTCCTTGGTGGTGCCGCTGGTCCAGAGAATCAGCGAGACCTTTTCTGTGGGCTGTCTTGACTTACCAAGGCGGCTGTCGTTCGCTGGACTTGAACATAGGGTGTCAGCTGATTCATCAGTGGATGAACGGCCACGCGCTTCGATCAGTTCAGAAGCTATTTGATCCTTGAAGCGATCATCAATCCAGATGCCGTCCAAGTAACTTCGACGACGACGCAGTTCCGTCATTTCAATGCGGCTATCAAGCGGAGCTTCTGTGAGGCCGAGCTTCATTGACGCTAACGCGATCACGATGTCCGCATCACCATTGTGGCTTGAGTGTGTGATGCAACGGCGATTGGTTGCCGCGTTGACCAGTCGTGCAATCCGAGCAGCAGCGAGATCGACGACCATGGAAAGTGCACGCCATGAACACTTACATGCGGCGTTGCTGGAAGAGTCCAGCAAGAGTGCTGCAGCATCAGGTCGAGAACGGACCTGATGCTGAAACGCTGCGTAGAGTGGGTTTTTGGACACGGTTCAGTGAATCGTCTTTATCGGGGTTCAGTGCCGGTCCGTCACACTGCAGTAGAACGTTACGCGTTTGCGTTGAGTGTGTCCCGAAGCTTGGCGCCATTTCCAGCTTGACCGAATGCAGTCATCCGTGCGACGCAAACGTCTTTCATCGCTGTACGAGCTGGCTTCAGGTAAGCACGTGGGTCGAAGGCGGATGGGTCCTCTTGAAGGACCTTGCGAATCGCACCCGTGATTGCCATGCGGCAGTCAGTATCGACGTTGATCTTTCGAACACCACTCTTGATACCACGCTGGATTTCTTCGACGGGCACACCGTAGGTCTGCTTCATCTGGCCACCGTACTGATTGATGATGTCCTGCAAGTCTTGCGGAACACTGCTGCTGCCATGCATCACCAAGTGTGTGTTCGGGAGCTTTGCGTGGATTTCTTCGATGCGGGTCATCGCCAGCACTTCACCAGTTGGCTTGCTGGTGAATTTGTAAGCTCCGTGGCTTGTGCCAATGGCAACCGCCAATGCATCAACACCTGTTTCCTCAACGAACCGTGCTGCTTCATCCGGATCCGTAAGAAGTTGCTCACGACTCAATTCACCAACGGCCCCATGGCCATCTTCTTGCTCGCCCTCACCGGACTCAAGTGAGCCGAGGCAACCAAGTTCACCCTCGACACTGACTCCCTGTGCGTGTGCAAGTTTGACAACCTCTGCTGTTACTCGCACGTTGTAGTCGAAGTCTGCAGGTGTTTTGCCGTCTTCTTCCAGCGAGCCGTCCATCATCACACTCGTGAAACCATTATCAATGGCTGATTGGCAGGTCGACGGACTATTGCCGTGGTCCTGATGCATCACGATTGGAATGTGGGGGTAGAGTTCGGTAGCTGCTACCATCAGGTGTCGAAGATAAGCATCTTGGGAGTAGGAGCGAGCACCACGGGAGGCCTGAATGATTACAGGAGAATCCGTTTCCTCAGCTGCCTCCATGATCGCCTGGATCTGCTCCATATTATTGACGTTGAAAGCGGCGACGCCGTAATCATTCTCGGCTGCGTGATCGAGAACGACGCGAAGAGGAACCAAAGCCATGAGCTCTAACCTAAAGTGCAGGAGGGAAACGAATTCGATAATCGGTTGGGGATTATCGCGGCACATAATAAACTCGCAAGGTCCAAGCCGTTTTCGGGTGAATTTGCTCCTTTAGGTGGCTTTTGCGGAGCCCTTGGCCACCTTTTGCCGCTTTGAAAACCAATGTTGAATTCATGATCCAAGGTCTGCTCAGCTTGGGGAAAGCTTTTTTGTTGCAATTCGTACTGGTTCAGGGACGGCAGAATTCGCAACAGCAAATGCGGTGTTTGAACGGGTTCAGGTGCGACTCGTGCATCTTCTCTATGTTTAGAAGGCGTGCATGCCTTCGAGCTGAATGGGGCATCGGCATGACTGTCTGCCCACGACACACTGGAGATTGGGATTGATCAACGGCAAAGTGCAAGAAGGATGGAGGTCGCGGGTCGCACAGTTCTTGATCGCGAGTGCCTCTCTCATTAACCGTGTGCTGCCAATCTGGATTCACGCAGAGGTGCGTCTTAGGAAGTTTCCCACTTGTTCAACTTTTCAATGATTTGGTCGACATCGTAAACGCAACCGCCCCAAGTTCCACCACCTGCTTGTTGCAATGCGGCCCATAGTCGGGTGTCCTCTGGCATATTTGGATCAACGCGGAGGTCAGGATGGGGAGATCGACTGGCCAGAACTTGGTCAGCGTTTTGGTCGGGTTCCGAATTACCGGTGACAAAATTGACGTGTCCTTCGAGTGTTCGGCAATTCACAACAATGTCGATAATGTCACCATCACGTACTTTGGCGATGGGGCCACCAGCCAACGCTTCAGGCCCGACGTGCCCGATGCATGCTCCCGTACTGACGCCCGAAAATCTTGCATCAGTGATCAGGGCGACTTCTTTGCCAAAAGATAAATACTTCAGTGCGGATGTAATTTGGTAGGTTTCTTCCATGCCACAACCAATCGGTCCTCGTCCAATCAGGACAATCACGTCACCAGCTTTGATGTTATTTTCGGTTTGTCCCTTGATTGCTTTGATGGCGTCTGGTTCTGAAGTGAATACACGCGCGGGGCCGCGTTTTTGATAAATGCCTTCTTCATTGAGCACAGTCGGATCGATGGAGGTCGCCTTGATCACAGAGCCTTCCGGGCACAGATTTCCTTCCGGAAAGCACACGGTACTCGTGAGTCCGATACTTTTCGCACGGGAGGGTGGAATGATGACGTCATCTGCTTCGACACCATCGGCTGCCCGTAAATGGTCTCGGCAGATTTGTCGTCGATCACAAATTTCCCATTGATCCAACAATTCATTCCAAGTCATTCCGCTTACTGTTTTTGAATCTGCTTTCAGTAAGCCAAGTTCCCGGAGGTGCCATGCCACTTCCGGGACGCCGCCCGCAAGAAACAGTCGAATGGTCGGATGGCCTGTTGGGCCATTGGGAAGACAGTCCACGAACCGGGGAACCAGTTGGTTAATGTCACGAAATGCTGCTGCGTCCGGTCTTGGGATTCCTGCTGCTGCCGCAATGGCGGGGATGTGGAGCAGAAGATTAGTGCTTCCTCCCACTGCAGCATGGATGAGCATCGCATTGTAGATCGCATCTGCCGTCAAAATATCTTGAAGCGTCTCATTACGTTCAACCATTCCACGAACCGCATCTGCTGAGTCTCGTGCAAGTTGCATCCAGATCGGTTGTCCACTTGGAGCGAGCGCTGCGTGTGGTACTGTCAGTCCCATCGCTTCGGCAACGACTTGGCTGGTTGCCGCGGTCCCCAGAAATTGGCAACCGCCACCCGGCGTACCACAAGCTCGGCACCCCTCAAGTGATGCTTCCTCGAGCGACATTTCGCCACGACTGTAGCGGGCGCCAATGGTTTGTACTTTGCCGGCGTCTTCCCCGGTTGTGGGGGGCAAGGTGACTCCACCGGGAACAAGAACGCTTGGTGAGGTGCTGCAGCCTGCAAGGGCCATCATCATGGCCGGTAGTCCTTTGTCGCACGTGGCTATACCGATGATACCTTTACGTTGGGGCAGCGACCGAATTAGCCGGCGCATGACAATCGCAGCATCATTGCGATACGGCAGCGAGTCGAACATTCCGTGGGTCCCCTGGCTTCGGCCATCACAGGGATCGCTAACGAAGGCTGCAAACGGCACTCCATCATGTTGTGTCAATTGTTCAGCAGCAGCCTGAACGAGCAAGCCGACTTCCCAGTGGCCGGTGTGGTATCCCAAGGCTACGGGTGATCCGTCCGGGTTGCGTACGCCACCCTGAGTGCTGAGGATCAGGTACTGATCGCCTAATACTCGGCGGGGGTCAAAACCCATTCCCACACTTTGGGTTAGGCCAAAGATATCCCCACTACTCCAGTGACGGAGTATCTCATCGCTCAGTGGCAGTTTTCCAGTTGGGCCCGGCGCGTGTGTGTTGAGTGTGTCTACGTTCGGCACTGAGAAGAAATTTTGCATGGATGCAATAACTTTCACGGACCCAAGACAGAAGGAGTGCCTGTGGGACTTAGGGGCATGGTGGTTTTCTGTCTGAGTTACGACAGTGGCCCAGAGTCTATCAACGCCATGCAGGAAGTACCAACGAGTGAAACAATTGAATCAAGTTCAACGACGCCGTTTCACTTTCCGATGCATCGGATTCAGGCGTTTTTTGGCAGGTGCTACTGGAGTCTCGGGCTCTGGAGCTTTTTGTGGTGCGGAAACTGCCTCGAATCCCTCGATGGAATCGCGTTTGAGTTCTTTGTTGATCCGTTGCTCGATGCTTGTAAGAACCTCACCTTCACCAGGGACGACAAAAGTGAATGCGATTCCTTCGCGACCCATTCGGCCTGTTCTTCCGACACGATGAACGTAGTCATCGCAATCTTGGGGCACATCGTAGTTGATGATGTGTGAAATGGTGCTGATGTCGATGCCGCGTCCGACAACGTCTGTGGCAAAAAGAATTTTCAGTTTGCGATCACGCAAACTCTGTAAAACCCGGTCCCTTTCGCGTTGCTGCATGTCGCCATGCATACTGCCACAATTGTCGTGAGTATGACTGAAGTGGCGATACAGGCGGTCGGTGCCGCGCTTGGTTCGACAGAACACAATCGCTTGTTCAGGGTTCTCCCGCTTCAGCAAATGATCCAAGAGAGTTGATTTCCGGTCATGAGCCACCGTGAAGTACCTTTGTTCAATTGTCTCAACCGCCATTTCATCCTTGCAGCAATCGATCACGCTGGGCGTCTCCATGTAGGATTCGGCCAAACGTCGCACGGTTGGTGGCAATGTTGCTGACAGTAACAGCGTTTGCCGATCACGCGGACACTTCCGCAGGATCCGCTCGATCTGTGGACGAAATCCGATGTCCAACATGCGGTCGGCTTCATCCAGAACAACGCACCAAACACTATTGGTTCTCAGTGACTTACGCTGCAGGTGATCATGCAAACGCCCCGGCGTGCCAACAACGATTTGCACCCCATTTTCAAGTTGGCGCAACTGACCATTGATGTTCTTGCCACCCGCTAGCACAGCAACTTCGGTGTCTACACCCCATGCCAATCGTTGAGTTTCCCTGCCAACTTGGTCAGCCAATTCACGAGTGGGCACAACAATAATCGCTTGAGGATCTCTGCAATCTTCAAGGGAATCGAGTTGCTCAAGGATTGGAATCGCAAAAGCCGCCGTCTCTCCTGTACCCGTCCGGGCCTGCCCAATCTCGTCCTCACCTTCCATTGCGAGCGGGATCAATTGAGCTTGGATCGGCGATGGGGTACTAAATTCCGCTTTTCTTAACGCCCGGCGCATCACCGGTGAAAGATCGAGCTCGTCAAATGACTCGACTGTATTTTCGGATGCACTCGTAGTTTCGGCTGTTTGATTCATGCAGGCAGTGTAGCGTTCTGCCTTGATTTGCACTACGCGGAATTAATATGGGCGTTTCGGTTGGTCAATCTGATCCCGCTTGGACCGTAGCATCGAGTGTCCGGCCCCATCTCGATCGGGCTTCAGGCAGGCCTCGGAAATCCGACAAGATCCATGGACATTTGCCTGAGTCCCCGACATTTGGCCAATTTCATGGCGTCTCCGAAGCAGCGATGTACTTGTCGAAATCAACGGCCAGCGAGGAGGGTTTACCAGAACACAATTCGCGGCACGTGGCGTTCGGCTGTTGTTTGACAAAAATCTGGAGGCTAAAATCTCGGGCATTGGGGAGTTTTACCCCGTTCCACGAAATCACCTTGCTGTCGAGTTCTGCTATGCAACGCATCTTCTGTTTGACCGTGCTTTTGGCGTTTGCCGCTATGGGATGCAGTAAGTCATCCGATAGCGATCTACGCGTGATGGTAGATGCTGATAGTGGTGATTCCACCGCCACTCAGGGGGATGGGGTAAGCGATGGTAATAAGCCAAGCGTTGCTTTCGTGACAAACCAAATCGCAGACTTTTGGAAGATTTCAGAGGCTGGTTGTGGTGATGCCGAGAAAGATTTCGACGTGGAGGTTGAGGTGCGGATGCCTTCTCAGGCAACTGCAGTTGAACAGAAACGAATCGTGGAAGATCTGCTGACGTCAGGCGTCAAAGCGATTGCCATCAGCCCAATTGACGCAGACAATCAAGTTGATTGGCTGAATTCCATCGCCGCGCAAGTCCCATTGATCACACACGATTCGGATGCTCCTGCGTCCGATCGATTGATGTATATCGGAATGGACAACTACGCTGCCGGTTTGGCTTGTGGTGAGTTGGTCAAAGAATCCCTGCCGGACGGTGGCAAGGTGATGCTTTTCATTGGGCGTCTAGAGCAGGACAACAGCAAGTTTCGACGGCAAGGTGTGATTGATGCGTTGCTGGGACGCGAACGCAATATGGATTACTACCGCAGCCAAACAGACGCGTGGGATCCTGTTGACGGTGAAATTTCTGACGACAAGTACACCATCCTTGGAACGATCACTGATCAGGGAAAACCAGAGGTGGCTCAATCGAAAGCAGAAGATGCACTGAATACTTACCCCGACATCAGTGCGATGGTTGGCTTGTTCGAATACAACCCGCCAGCCTGCTACAAAGCGCTCGAAAAAGCTAATAAGCTCGGCACTGTCAAATTGATTGGATTTGATGAAAACGATATCACTCTTCAGGCGATCAAAGATGGAACCTGTGCAGGCACAGTCGTGCAGAATCCATATGCTTACGGTTATGAATCGGTACGCGTCTTGACTGAGTTATTGAACGGGAACGAAAGCGCGATTCCAGAGAGCAAGTATCTGGACATTCCACCTCGTCCTATCACGAAGGACAATGTAGATGAGTTTTGGGCTGACCTGAAAGCCAAAAAAGGACAGTAAAGTCTTGTCGGAACTCTTCTTTCATACATCGCGGCGGATCCATGCCTGAGGTCGACACGCCACTTCTTGAGGTTCGGAAAATCGGAAAGCAATTTCCGGGGGTCCGCGCGCTACACGATGTTGATCTGACTGTGCAGCAGGCAGAAGTGCTGTCAGTGATTGGAGAAAATGGTGCAGGAAAAAGCACTTTAATGAAGATTCTTGCGGGTGTACAAATGCCCGATAGCGGGCACGTTTTGATTGATGGAGAGCCTGTTGCGCTGGATTCCGTCAAAGCATCTCTCGACAACGGTGTCGCTCTGATTCATCAGGAATTGAATCTCGCGGAAAACCTTCAGGTCGGTGAAAATATCTACCTGGGCCGAGAGCCGAATCGTTTTGGATTCATCGATCGAAAACAGATCAATGTCGATGCGGCTAAGGTTCTGAAGCAGATCGGCTTGGCGGTAGAACCGACGACTCCTTTAAGTGATCTTTCCATTGGTCAGCGGCAGATGGTCGAAATTGCGAAGGCAATGTCGGTTGGTGCGCGAGTGCTCATCATGGATGAACCAACCTCCAGTTTGTCCACCGCTGAGGCAGAGCGGTTGTTTGAGGTGGTCAAAGATTTACGAAAACGGGGCGTGAGTGTCATCTACATCTCGCACCGTTTAGGTGAAGTCAAGGCTTTGTCAGACCGTGTTGTCGTGCTGCGTGATGGTGAAAATGCTGGGGTTTTGGATCGTGAGGAAATCACCCATGACAATATGGTTCGTATGATGGTGGGGCGGGACGTTTCGCAATTTTATGCACGTGAGGCACTGCCAATTGGTGATGTTGTATTGTCCGTCGATGGGCTCCGTACGCCAACTTGGCCTGAGCACGAAATAACGTTTTCAATTCGTCAAGGTGAAATTGTTGGGATTGCAGGTCTGGTGGGAGCAGGACGCACCGAAATGTTGCGAACGCTTTTCGGGGTCGATTATCCAGTAGCCGGTACTGTAACTGTGGATGGAAAAACCATTGATTTGAAGTCACCGATTGCGGCGATTGATGCTGGTATTGCGTTGGTACCCGAGGATCGGAAACTGGACGGGCTGGTCATTGATATGAGTGTGCGGCACAACATCGGGCTGGCTGCTTTATCACGCAATCGGTTGGCAGGCGGGTTTTTGAATCGAGCCATTGAGAACAGGGATGCAGCCCAAATGATTCGCGATCTGCGAATCAAAACCCCCAATGATTCCCAAGTCACACGATTCCTGTCGGGGGGCAACCAACAGAAAGTCGTGTTGGGAAAGTGGCTTTCCATGAAGCCCAAGATCTTGCTGCTGGATGAGCCAACACGCGGTATCGATGTTGGGGCCAAGCAGGAAATTTATCAACTGATGGAAAAACTCGCCAAGGAGGGACTCGCCGTTTTATTTGTCTCAAGTGAGATGGAGGAAATCATGGGGATGAGTGATCGTACGATCGTGATGCATGAAGGACGGATAACGGGCGAGTTGCAGCGTTCTGAATTGTCGGAGGAGTCGATCATGCAACTGGCGACTGGTAATGCAAATAACGCGGCAACGGTGACGAATTGATGAATGCAAAATCGCTTGGTATTTTTGGTCTGTTGGTGATGCTTTTTGCGTTCATGGTCCTGATGACGTCGGATTCATGGACCAACATTTTCAGTAGTACTTTCTTGCAATCCAATAATCTGGAAAATCTGCTTCGTCGGATTTCGATGTATGGTCTGCTCGGGATTGGGGTAGCGTTTGTCATCATCACCGGTGGGATCGATCTGTCGGTTGGTTCCGTTGTATGTCTTGCTGGTTGTCTGCTTGGGATCTTCTTGCAGGTTGAGTATCAGCCGGCATCGGTCTTTGACGTGCACCGTGCCAAATTGGGAAGCAATACGGTTCTTGTGCATGGAAATGCGGATGGCATTTATGAAGTGGGTGATAAACTCCGGATGTATCGGGGACGGCAGCCAGCCTTGCTGACCGTGCAAGATGTGGAAGCTGTGAATTTGGCTGACTCGGGTGGTGAGCCGATCGGGGTCGGTACTGTTCTGAAAGTGCAGGGGTTGACCCGCGATGAAGATTCCGGGCAGGTTGCCAAAGCATTTGAAATTCTGGATTTCGGATTTGGGCAAGGAAACCAACCCGCATGGGTCAGTCTCGCGGGAGTACCCTTTGATTTGTCGGCACGAGATCGTGTTGCCTTCTTTCATCCAAGTTTAGGATTGAAGGATCTAGTGGTGCGTTCAGCTTCTCGCGAGGGTGAAGTATCGACGGTGGAATTCGAACAGGCGCTTGGTGAACGGTTTTCAAAAGAATGGATGGCAATGCCAACCGCTCGGCAACAGCGCATGGCGATTCCACTTGCGATCATGTCAGTACTGGGGATCGCTGGATGTCTTGGTTTGTTGCATGGGCTTCTGGTGACTCGCGTTCATCTGCAACCGTTTGTGGTGACACTCTGCGGTCTATTGATTTATCGTGGGATTTCTCGATGGCTGGTGGATGACAATCCAGTTGGTTTTGGGATCGAATACAAAGAAAATCTCAGTCCGCTTGGGTCAGGGAAACTTTCCTTGTTCGAGTGGGGAACCGGAGATGCAGCACAGACATTTGGCATTCCCTATCCGCTATTTGTTTTTCTTGCTGCAGCCATTCTTGCTGCAGTTTTTCTTAATTTGACCATTTGGGGACGCTACATGCTGGCGTTGGGAAGCAACGAGGAAGCCGCACGTTATAGTGGGATTCGAACGGAAAGGGTCACGATTCTGGCTTACGTTATTTGCACGATTTCAGCTGCCACGGGTGGCATTCTGTTCGCTCTCGATTCCGGTTCAATTTCACCTTCAAGCTTCGGCAATTTTTACGAACTTTACGCAATTGCAGCAGCCGTGCTTGGTGGTTGCAGCCTTCGGGGTGGGGAAGGATCAATCTTTGGAGTGATTGCTGGAACAGCAGTCATGATGTTATTGAATAACTTGATCTTGCTACTGAAAATTCCCGATCGCTTGGAGTTTACGATTATCGGTTTGGTAATTTTGCTCGGGGTCACACTTGATGAAACTGTGCGTCGCATTGCAGCTCGTCGACGTGCAATGAAGTCGGCTCAAAGCTAAGTCCTTCGATCAGGTGGTGCACCCTGATTTTGCTGACTGGTGTTTACAGGCAGGGTTTTGCGGGAGTCGTCCCTGCAAATCTGAGCAGTTCAGAAGTATTTGATTAGCATTTATGTCTCTCCCCCTCCTTTGCGTTCTTGGCATGTTCCGCTGTTGTTGCCCTCTGGCTTCCAACGCTAATCATCGTCGGTATGTTTAGCTCGCCGGTGATGGCTCAGTGAGTTACCTCAGGTTGGCGCACGTCGACATTGGGCATCCTTTTCAAGCTGACCTCTAAATACCGCGATTGCTAGACTCTCACGTCTGAAACAGAGTGGAGTTGCACGCCCCACTCGGAATTAGGCAGTAGCTCATGTTTTGCTTGTCTTGACACGCGTTTACCGATTTTCAAACAGGCATGCACCTGCTTGATTATTGCATGAGCCTGTTAAGATTTTCGTCGTATTGTCATTGTGTCCAAATTTCAATACTCGAAACCAACAGGACGTCGTTTCTAGCGTGTTCGTAAACTTGCTGATTCGGTCAATACTCGCTGCGTCGAGTTTGAAGGATGTGAATGGTCAAGACGAAGCCAGCCCAGCCAAATTCTTTATTGGTGTGTCCACGGTAGCAGTTCGCAGGCTGAGTCATGGTGCGTGGCAGGATAATTCGGACCGCAATCATGCATTCAGGTAAATCTGTTGGAAAAGCTTTCCCGCAGCATCTGGCTTACCATCGTACGAAAGCTTTTCTCTGAGTCGGGTTTCAGAGACCCGAGTCACGCGTTGTGAGGTAGGTAGGCCGACAATCACGCACCGACCGAACAAATCACCAGACTGCTTCAACCTGTGGGTATGTTCGTGACAATTCTGCCGTTCTTTTTTCCCCCATTCATCACTTGCGTCGACCCCCGGAAGCGAGTCGTGTGCTGGAAGCGAATTCTAGCTTCAGTGCGACTTGGGATGACTCAGTCCACGGCACTTCTCAACTATGAGAGGAGGGATGCCGGGCGTCGAATTGTCACAGTCCCGTCATCTCATAGAGATGATCAACACCGTCTGACCAAGATGCAAGCTAGGGAGAGAGCACTTTGTTGCCATTCTGCATTCTCTTCGCCGGAGTGTTGTAGAGCTCAGCACCAGTGTTTTGCAATCGATTTCCGCTCACATACGGCTCAGGCGGAAAGTCCCCTCCGCGGGTAGCCGATCCAAGTGGCGTCGTGAGGGTGTCGTTTAACGTTTTTAGGTAGCTCTGCAGTTTCCAGGCTGGAATGATTGTCAGTCCGAGTTCGGACGCCTTCGCACGAATCCGTCCCATTGCAGCGATCTTTGCGACGTTATTATCGTCATCTTCTCCGATTCCGTTACCCAGTTCGGGGTCATCTCCAACGACCATGAATCGGATGGACGCGTCGAGTTTTCCACTCACGCTTCCGGCCGGTGTAACCTCGGCAGCGACAGTTGCACCGGCTGCCCTGATTTGACCCTTCAGAGCTTCATTGTCTGGTCGACCATCACCGACAATATCTTTATCACCGGCCAGAGTAATTTTGATGACCCGCCCGGGAGCCCAGAATGGTGAGAAGATTTTATCACCGGGGATGATGGGATTTCGAATTTCGGGAAATGCGACAACTCGAGCCTGGGCCAGATGTGGTCCTTGGATTTGTGTGACTTGAATCGTTGCCTTGACTTTTGCGTCTTTGAGTCGAGTCTCATCTGCATCGATGATCCCGAAGGTGATCCCAGGCCTCAGCGCGTCTGCTGAACCGAGATTGATCGTCGTGATATTCCCACCACGAGCGACATACCGAACTTCACCCTGCGTTGTTTCGAACTGATCGCTGCGTAGCTCATTGAGCTGGAATTTTTGGGTATCGATGGTGCCCTGAAGTTGATTTGCCTTCTGCGTCAGCTTGTTGGTTTCTGTAACGGCCTGTTGTCGGAACGAATTATATTCTTTGACTTTCTTGACGAGCTTGTCCTTCGTGTCTTCCTTTTCTTTGATCATGCGATCTCGATCCTCATCAAACTGGTCACTCAATTTGACGCGATCCTTATTGGCGTTATCACGTTCCGTTTCTGCCAGTTTTTGCTGCTTCTGAGCGATGGCTACATCGGTTGTCGCTTTGTCCTTAATCTTCTGTTCTTCGGCGCGTGAACTCGTTACTTCACGATTTCGTTCTCGGATAGCGGTAGCCAAATAGCCGGGTAGCTTCGGGTAATTGCGTTCTGAAGCCTCCGTTTCAGCTGGGAAGTAGGACATGGCAATCGTGTAATCTTTCTCGATCTGCTCCATATCAGCATCACCCGAATCATCTTCCTTCATCTCATCGATCTGAGCCTGCGTTAAGGGGCTACCCACGCCCAGCATGGATTTCATACGTGAAGCTTGAGACGTCAAATTCGCGACTTCCGCCTGAACAGATTTGAGTCTGTCGCTCATGTTCTTCTCTTGCATTGAAACGGTGTTGCCGTGTCGCCACAGAAAAAAGTTCAGGCACAACGATAGGACAAGGAAGATCAGGCAGGCAATCAAAGAGCCGCGGATAACGGAGTCGTCGCGAGCTACCATTTTTGTTCTTTGAGATGGAAGGGAGCTGAAACAGGTCTGCGTCACCGAATTGACGCCGAGAGTCTACTTAATCGACCCACACTAACATTAATTTCTTTCTACGCTTATTCTACCGCCGTTTGCGGAGAAAATCCGTCCAAGTCGCAGGTTTCTGGGACTTTTGCCGGTTGTCCGCCTCGTGCCGAGCACGCTGCGGTCTCGAAATGTCCCCAAAATGTGTCAGTTTGTACGGTCTCGAAGCCGTCCGCTTCTGTATCTAAGCCCGGAAGGAAATCGAAACTATCCCTAGACACCGTGGTTATTATATTTGGAGAGACGATCTGGTTATCGTCACACAAGCACTTACTTACTTCACGAAAAAGTCCGGCAAAGGCAATGCACTACCGTAATCACATTCGATCGCACCGATCATCCCACTCAGCCCGTAGTGGCTTTACTCTGCTCGAGTTGCTTTTGGTGCTCGCAATCCTCGTCATGATCATCGGGATTGGCGTAACCAACTTCAGTGGCGTGCAGGACGGGGCTAACGTTTCGGCAACCGAGGTAACGCTGAATGGCCTCAAAGACAACGTTAAAATGTACAAAATCCGCATGAACGGACTCCCTGAGAGTCTGGAGATGCTTCGAGACGGCCCCAGTGACGCAGCAAAGAAGGCCAAATGGGTTTCTGCAATCATTGATGAGATTCCGAAGGATTCTTGGGATAACGACCTAGAATACAACGTCAGCGGCGGGAGTTTCGAACTGCGAAGTTCGGGGTTAGATCAACAAATGAACACTGACGATGACATCACCGTCGAAGGCAGTTGATCTTTCCGCGCTCGCCAATACTTCGGGCGGGACTGCTCTCCAGGAAGAATCGCTGAAGGAGCATTAACTTAAGTTCTTTACGCCCCGCCCGGGATTTATCCATTGTCACGTCGATCAGCTTTCACTTTGCTCGAGCTACTGCTTGTCATTGCCATTCTTGCTGCACTCGCAACGATGACGATGCCCAAGTGGGGCATGCTGCTGAATGATCGGCGATTGGTACGGGCTGGCGATCAAGTCCGTAGCAGTGTGGCTAGAGTACGCGTCGAAGCGATGCGATCAGGACGGGTAATCATGCTCGAGGGTATGCTTGAAGGAACGAGTTTGAGGGCCAAACCGTTTTACTCCGCCTCGGACGCAACAGAGGCAATCGACCAGACTGGGTCAGGCACAGAGCTCCTCACCGGCGCAGACCAGGCCTCGGTTGTCATGGTTGAAGAAGACGAAACTGCGATTGAAACCATCGACTTACCTGACGAAATTGTGGTTAAAAGTGTCAGTGTGGTCTCAGCGGCTCGTGCCATGGAAATCGAGCAGTTAACGATATCGGATCAGGGGCAGGGTTGGAGTCGCCCCGTGCTGTTCTATCCGGATGGCTCGACGAGTACCGCTTTGATTAGCTTGGCTCACCCGACCATGGGACGAGTTGTTGTGAAGATTCGGGGCATAACCGGCGACGCCTCCGTCAGCGAGGTTTTGGCACCATGACCCATGGGATGCTCGTTCTTCTTACCGCCAAACAAAGTAGTCATCGAGCTGGAAAGCAGCGTGGCTTTTCTTTGCTGGAAATAATGCTAGCCCTTGCCATCCTCGGGGGCTCTCTGGCAATTCTCAGCCGGATTGTTGACACGGGAATCTCAGCGGCCCGCGAGGCTCGGGACTTGGCCAATGCTCGAATGATTTGTCAGGCGAAACTTTCTGAGGTGTTGTTGAACAGTACAGCTGGATTCACGCCACAGACACAACCGTTAACTCCGGTGGACTCTTTCGACTCACAGTCCACTACTCCATTTGAGTTTTCGGTTGAGGTTCAGCCCGGACAACTCGGAGGTATTCTTTTAATCCGCGTTGTGGTCGAGGCTCAGAATCCTGACGGCGGCGAGCCACTGGCTCGTTATTCTCTCGTGCGATGGATGATTGATCCTGCTTTGGGGCTAGAAGAACTGGAAGCCGAGGAAGAGGCTGCTCGGGAAGAAGCCGCCGGCATGGAGGGCTCGGCGTGATGAGTTTAAAACGCAAAGCAATGAGAGCATTTACTCTGCTGGAGGTACTCCTTACCTTGGCAATGTCGGTGGTCTTGATGGGACTGATTGGCACCGCCTTTCAATTTTACGCTGTTGATATGAATGTCCGTAACATGGACATTCAGCAGACGCAGTTGGCGGCTTCGGTCATGCAGATGATCGAGGATGATTTGCGGGCAACGCTTCACAGTGAACCTGCTGACATGTCGGGTCTCGAAGAGCTCTTATCTGCGAGTATCGGTGGTGAAGAGGGAGGCGGACAAGGTGGCAGTAGTGGGGATAGTGAAGAAGATCTTTCGGCGGCTGGTATCAGCACGGAGGTAGAAGAGGAGCCGATCGAAGCCATCGAAACGACGAATCTGGACCTGACGAGTGGCGTTGCTGTTCTGCAGACTCCGGGATTGGTGGGTAATCAATATCAGATTCAACTCGATTTGAGCCGACTGCCGCGACTTGAGGAGTACGTTCAGTTGATGGACGAGACAACAACCGATCTTCAGGATGTGCCCAGCGATTTGAAGACGGTTGCTTATTATGTGCAGGCTGATGAATCGATTGGTGGTGTCCTGGATTCGCTTGCGGAACTTGACCCGGATGCAAGCGAATTGACGACGGGTGGTCTGGTTCGCCGGTCGCTCGATCGGGCGGCAACCGTGGAAGCGGCCACAATGGGGAATGTCAATACGCTCAACCAGACGGGAGATTTGCTTGCACCCGAAATCAAGTCGATCGAGTTTTCCTATTGGGATGGGCTGACGTGGCAATTGGAATGGAGCAGCGATGAATTTGGCGAGTTGCCACTCGCCGTCCAAGTCCGGATTTTCATGGTCGATCCAGCTCTCGCCGCGACCGAAAATGCCGATACGATTTCTGCTTTGGGGCCGGATTCGATGCGTGTCTTCTCGCACATTGTCCGGTTACCAATGGCTGTGCCAATTGAGACTGAGGAAGATGAGGACTTGTCGGAGGCAGGTTTATGAACCATTCCATCAAATCGGCTCGCAATGGATTTTTTCTTGTGCTCGTTCTGATCGTCGTTGCAATCGCGACCATGGCGGTCTACTCGTTCACTGACTTGATGCTGGCTTACGATGATTCGGCATACTTGTCTGGCGATATCGTCCAAACACGGGTTAACGTTGAGTCGGGTGCCGAAGCTGTTCGGCTATTGCTCGCAGAACCACCTGAACTGAGGGTTGACTATGGAGGTGTGTATAACAATCCGCAGATGTTCCAAGCGGTGAATGTGTCGCTTGGAGATGATAATTCGACTCCGTCTAATTTCTCGATTCTGGCGCCAGGGTTGAACGATGAGGGGAGATTAGCAGGGTTGAGGTTTGGTTTGCAAAATGAGTCTGCAAGACTGAATATCAACGCGCTTCCGATCCTGGAAAATAGCTCGGCGGGGATGATGGCTTCTGTCCTGACCGCTACTGACGATGAGGATTCAAGTGGAGATGCAACAAGCGACAACATCGCGGTATCTCTCCTGCTGACATTACCCGGAATGACTGAGGATATTGCCGATGCAATTCTCGACTGGCTGGATGAGGACGAAGAGGTACGGGCATTTGGTGCCGAAGCTGAATACTACTCAATGTTGCCGACGCCGTACGTGCCAAAAAATGGTCCAGTTTTGAGCGTCGAGGAGTTGTTGTTGGTACGTGGCGTAACCCCGACCTTGTTGTTCGGCGCGGATGCGAATCGCAATGGAGTATTGGATGGTGACGAGCAACAACGCTTTGGTGCCACTGTGGAAACTGCCGGTTCACTCGGGTGGGCAGCCTACCTGACCGTGCACGGTGCTGAGGCGAGCAAACGTCGTGATGGCAGTTTTCGCATCAATGTGAATCAGGATGATCTGGAACTGTTATACGAGGAGTTATCAGAAGCTCTTGAAAATGATGATTACGCGACCTTCATCGCTGCTTATCGGATTGCTGGGCAGTCAAACTCAACAATGGCATTGCTGAGCGGAAATAGTGGTGGTGGCCAACAGTCTGAGGTGGAAGGTCGTTGGACTGCCGATCTGATGGGGGAACTTGATCTCAGTGGTGGGGGGGGGACTTCGTTGACACAGATCTTAGATCTGGTTGGAGCGACTGTAACGGTTGGGAATGGTGACAACGCTAGAACCTACAGCTCTCCTTTTTCGGAGGATCTTATTTCGATGGGGATCTATATGCCAATTTTAATGGACACTTTGACTACTCAAGAGGTCGAAGTTATGCCGGGACGGATTAACCTAAACGAGTGCCCTGCCGAGCTCCTTTATGGCATTCCTCTTTTGCCTGAGGAAGCAGTTGAAGGGATTCTCGAAACGCGAGATGTGAATTCTGACGATCCGAATCGCCAGTTTGAAACGTGGCCGCTGGTCGAGGGCCTTGTGACGCTGGATGAGATGAGATTACTCACGCCATTAGTCACTTGCGGAGGTGATGTGTTTCGAGCACAGGTGGTGGGGTATTTTGAGCAGAGTGGTGTTTCGAGTCGTGCCGAGGTGATTATCGACGCAACGACAGTGAATCCCAAAATTGTGTTGTGGCGGGATTTGAGCCACTTGGGAAGAGGTTTCGATCTCTCCGTTTTAGGCTCACGGTCATTTACCGGTACCGAAGGTAACGACGGTGGTGGTAGTGAAGCGGGGAACTGAATTTCAGTCATGGAGGGCTGGATCAAAGAGGCATGGTTGTAGCATGAGTGGTGATTGATGAATTGGTTTGCAGGTAGTTTTCGTGTCCAGAGAAAGTCTCGTGCATGAAATCGACAAGAATGAAGTGGAAAACAGATGGTAAAAAAACTAGCAATCGATTGGGATGCAAGTGAACTGAGGTTGGTGGCCGCGCAGTGCAGCGGTAGCAACGTCAAAGTTACAGATGCGCGAGTGATACCAATCGAGGACGATGTCCTTCAGACACTCAAGGCGGCTCTGGAAGGTCAGGGTATGGAAAATACCGAAACACTGATTGCGATCGGTCGTGGTCAGGCTGAATTGCGAGAGCTGCAATTGCCTCCTGTGCCTGAGGAAGAACTACCTGACATGGTTCGTTTTCAGGCCAGCAAGAGTTTTGCGACAGCTGGTGATAATGCGATCGTTGATTACCTCGTCACCAGTCGGAATGAAACGGGTGTCGAAATGATCGCCGCGGCTTTGGGTGCCGAGGAACTCAATGGGCTTCGCGGCATATGTGAATCAGGAAGTCTTGTCGCAAAGAGGATTTCTATTCGTCCCCTTTCGGCTGCTGCCCTCTACCTGCTGAAGCAGGAACGCGCCAGTGCCAACGATATTGTTCTGATCGATCTACTTTCGGATGAAGCTGAAATTGTGGTTGCGCGAGAGGGACGCGTGATCTTTGTTCGTACCGTTCGGATGCCTTCTGCGGAAGAGGCGCGTGGGAGAGCTTTAGC
>JAAHTH010000623.1_pt1 | contig 33075 bp, 55 predicted proteins | sample 6116091 | NCBI WGS metagenome assembly JAAHTH01 (sample SAMN13939990, study PRJNA603662) | sponge metagenome | isolation source: marine sponge | host: Mycale hentscheli | place: New Zealand | collected 2006
TTTCATCTTACTTTTCAGGTGGCTCTTCTTGGCAAAGAGGAAAGGGTGGTGCTAATGGAAGAGATGCAAACTCACATGGTTTATTAATGAGACCTACTAAAAAAGATCCTCGTTACTTAGAAAAAGATGGTAACGAATACATTGTAAAGGTGTGGGACGGTAAATCTAAATTATCATAATGAAAAACTTTAATGAATTTGTAAATGAAGCTGCAAACTATAAAGATCGTAGTGGGAAGCCATTTAAGATAAAAGGTATAGATTTTGTATATACTGATAGAGGTAGATTTTATGGTACTTCATTGTATGATGTTGCTAAAACTGCAAATGTAAATAAAAGATCTAAAATCGGATTTGATGATACTGAAAAACTTTTAAAGTCATTAGGCATTAAGGAAAAATTACCTATAGGATATGGCCCGGATACTTTAGATAGAATCTGTAAAGAGCTGAAGAAGAAAGGTATTGTTTGTGATCATGGAGACTTTATGGATGTATCCTAATATATAAAAAAATTAATCTAAAGATATGAAATATGTTAAAGGTTTTGGCTATATTGTCGAAAACAAAAGAAACGCTAAAAGATTTAAGAACAAAGGCGGACTGATGAGAAATGATCAATTCAGCGGTAATGTAAGTTTATCAAAAACATTAGCAGATGAATTAGGTTTTAACCCAAAGAAAGAATATTCTGAAGGTGTAGGTTTTGATGACATTTCAATGTATGACACTGCATCAGGTAAAACTATCATAGAAGATGCATTAAGTGGTAAACATACATATGATGATTTAGTAAAGGTTGCTAAAGAATGGTATAAGAAAAATGAATCTGCTGAAGTAAATGAAGGATTTTCAGACAAAGTTGATATTAGAGCGATGGCATTAGCCTTAAAAGATGGAAAGACTATAACTGCACGCCATGCTAGGTTTCCTGCATCGTTTACAGTTTTAGAAATTGATCCTAGAGGAGGATTTGCAAAGGTAGATTACAATGATGGCAAAGGTGCTGAAGAAATGGCTGCAATGAACATTGATCCTAAAAGCATTAAGATAAGTGAATCTGTTAATGAAGCTAAATTTGTAAGTTCATATGATACAAAAGTAAATGATGCTGAAACTAAAAAAGAAATAAAGAAAATTTATCCAAAGGCAAAATTCTTTATAGGTAAACACTCACACTTCTTTGGAGAACTAGAACCAAACCTTTTCTTTAAAGCTTATTATGCTAAAGAAATAGAATATGATACAGGTGAAGCAATTAAAGGCGATTTTAAAATCACTTCAGTTTATTCTAAGAAAGGAAGCAAATATGTAGAATTATTAAAAGAATCATTAACTGAGGCTAAGAAGTTTAAGCCTGGTGATATGTGGTCAAGTGATTTTGATTATGAAGGTATGTTAAAGTACGGATTAAAGGTAAATGAGAAAACACCTATTAAGATGTTAAACAAATTATTTGATTCTGCTACTGATGTAAATTATCATACACCTTTTAGAAACTTAGGTATTGCAATTGATTGGATAGAAGATGGTGATAAGAAAGGTGCTAAAGATTACATAAAGAACTTTCATGATGACATTAAGAAAGAAATGAAAGATCAAGGAATAAAATAAGAACTATGAAGTACTTTAAAACCCACACACAATTTCTAAATGAAAGGAGAAGGTCTAAAGAACCTTTTACATTTTCAGAAAAAGAAGTAAAAGATATTGCTGATTTGATAGCAAAAGCAATTGCAAAGGTTGATAAAACTAAAGCTGCTGTTCATGATATGGAATTTGTTGACGGTGAAGGTGCTGGTTTTGAAATATCAATAGATGGTGAAAAATATGATGGTGGTAGTTATGACGTAAGACCTAATGGTGAAGTTGTAAATGTTGCTATCGGTAATTCATTTCCTAATGCAATTTATGCAAAGATAGGAGATAAGAATATTAACCAAATTATTAAAAACATTAAAAAGTTTGAATCAGCAGTTACTGAAGCTAAACTATCTGCTATTCATAGAGCTGCAAAGAAAGGAAGTTATCCTGTAACTGTGGTGGTAGTAAGTAATGGTTCAGTTACTAAACAAGAAATAGTTAATACCCCTGCGGCAGTACCTGCTGTATTTAATGAATTACAAAAAGAATATCCTGGAGCCACTATTAATATTGAATCTAAAACTGGAGAAACTTTATTTGTAGAATCAGTTAATGAAGCTAAAGAGTTGAGTAAAAAAGAAGTTCGTGATCTTAAGATAAAGATTAACAACGCAAGAACAATAGGAAAGTATTTTACAAAGGATGAGGTAGAATTTTTACAATCATTATTTGAATCAGAAATTACCGAAGCTAAATTTAATAAGAAATCATTAATGAGAGCCATGAAAAAGGATGATGGTTTTATTCAACTAGGTAATGGTCAAGAATATGTTATCTATAATCCTAATAATGGTAATGATGATAATGCTGATATGTGGCAAGATAAAGTTATTTTTGGTTTAGACCAAGACGGAGAAGAACATGAAATTAAGTATTCCGATATTGTACGTTATGATGAAAGCCGTAAAATAAATCTTAAGGCTGCTCATTTATCTTCAGAAGAATATCAAAAAGCAAAAAAGCTTAAAGATTTTGATAAAGAAGATTGGGAATGGAATTCTAAATCTGGTCTTTATGATAGAGTTAATGAAGCAACGGATATGAATGATCCTGTATTAGTAGCGTATAGAGCAACTCGAAGAGAGCTTCCTAAATTAAAGATTCCTAAAGTAAAATCACGTAGGTTAAGTTTTGATAAGTATATGGATTTATTAGATGCTAGGCTTGACGTAGACCAACAGCTTAAAGATTTAGGTGATGAAATGGCTCAAACGCTTAGAGACATGGAACAAGAAGCTGAACCAGAAGGTGGTAAAATTGCTGATGAGTATGGTTCTACTATGATGAAACAAGAAGCAGAATATGCTAAATTAAAAGCCAAGAAGGATAAGATCATGGCCAGAATTGATAAACATAGAATGGACTAATTATGAAATACTTTAAAACATTTGAAGGATTTAAAAAATCCTATATGAAAAAAATTGACCTTAAAGACTTTAAGAAAATCAAAAAGGGTTCAAAGATTATGTATATGGGCGGTGAAGCTGAGGTTGTTGATAACAACGGATACGTCTTAACTCTAAAAAAAGACGGTAAAAAATTCACGGTTAATAAATCTATGTTTGATCATGGCGGAATGATTAGAGAAGGTAAAGCACCTAATGCAAATAAAGCATTAAAAGATTTAGAAAGAAAAGGATCTCAAATTGATTGGCTTGATGATGCTGATGATGATACAAAAAAGATTTGGAAAAAAGCTGGAGTTAACCCTGAAGATGAAAATACAGTTATTCTTTATTCTTATGTATCACACCAATGGGATGATGCTAAAAAGATTCTGAAGAAACATAATGTAGATTTTAAAGAATTAGAAGATCCTAATTCAGCAGGAGAATCTTTTATTGTATTTGTTAAAGAATCAATTAATGAATTAAGAACATCACCAGTATCTGGTACAAAGGCTGGTTTTACTACATCGTTAGAAGATAGAAAATATGAATTAAAGAAAGATGCTAAAGGTGCTACTATTGGAAACTTTTCAAATGTAACCCTTCCTAAAGGAACTATTATTTATAATTTACCAGGTGGGGTATTTGCTGATCATTTTTCACTAAAGAACAAATATGCAAGTAGATCATCACAAGGTCCACAATATTTTGATAAGCCATCATTTAAAGGAATAATGATTAAACAAACACCGGCTCTTCTATCATACATTGAAAAGAATAGTAAAGTTTTGGAATCAGTAGTTACTGAAGCTGCACAAATCCCTAGTAATATTGAAAAATTTGCAAAAGAAAGAGGAGTTCTTAGAGATGTAAAGCAACTTGCCAGGTGGGCAGAAAAAGCTGGTTTAGGAATAAGAGGCGGTACTGCAATAGGTAAAGGTTATGATACTCTTGTATTAGATTTAACTTATAACGGTGCTGAAATTTATTTTGATACTTACACTGGTAAAATTAAAGTAAATAGACAACCTGTTAATAGTTGGAAAACATTTAGTAAAGCTGTGAATGAATCTTCTGAAAGAGATGGTACCGAAGCATCTGATGGTAAACATAAACATGATGACCACCTAGAAGAAGATATTGAGGCAATGTGGAAAAAGGCATACGGTGAAAAGTTTGCAACTAAATATCCTGGTGTTGCTAAAATCTTAAGACAAAGAAAGATAACCGATAAAAGAGAAATTGCTAGAATTTGGCAAGAAACCTACGGAGAAAACTTCAAAGAAGAATATCCTGCTATGTGGGATATGATGTCTAAATAACTCTGAACGCAGAGTAACCCCAAAATAACATACTAATGAATGAAACATTTCTTAATGGCCCTTTATGGCCTTTTCCTAGCTACAAGTCTATATTCATATCCAGGATGTACCGACCCTTTTGCTTTAAACTTTGATGAAGATGCAACTAGCGATAATGGTACTTGTGTTTATTCTGTTGGCCCAGATCCTATCTTAATTAATGTAACGGTTTTAGAAGAGAGCTGCGAAGAATTAGAGTTTGGCATTTACTCGTCTTATTCTTATGAAGCCACATTAGTAAACATTGGAACCGAAGCTGTTACATATTTTTGCCTTGATGATTTTTTAGGTACTACATTTAGTTGTTTTAATGGCGTTTCTAATTTAGCTGTTTGGATTCAACCTGGTGATACTATTACTGTAAGTGGATCAATTAGTACACCTGGTACATGGTATGCCGGTCAGAGTAATTACTTTTCAATTACGAGTGTACCTAATGAAATAATTACAGGTAATAATAATTTTGTATTTGACATGATCACAGGGGTTGATTGTGAGATTACTAATGAAGAGCCATGCGACACAGTATATGTTACAGAAACCGTCTATGAGATAGACACTCTCTACATCACTCAAAATTTTACTGATACGATATACCTTACTGAAACTATATACCTCACTGACACCCTTTATTTAACGGAATTCCTCACAGACACTGTATACTTGGATAATTTTATATACTTAACTGACACAATTACCCAATATATCATAGAAGAAACTTTAATTGATTGTATAACAGGTTTACCGTGTAATGACGTACCTGGATATCCTTGTTTAGGTGATGAGAGTATATATGTACCTAATACATTCACTCCTAATAATGATGGAGTAAATGATGTATGGAAAATTTTATATGATTTAGATTGTTGGGAAGATGTAGAATTTAAAATCTTTAATAGGTGGGGTCAAAATATCTACACCGGGTATGATGATGACTTTGAGAATTACCCTTTTTGGGATGGGAGTGTAAATGGTGGAAGTTATTTAATATCTGACGGTATTTATTATTATGAAGTAAAAGGTAAAAAGACCGACTCTTCTGTTATAGTTAAGGAAGCCGGTCATATTACTGTGTTTAGATAATTAACTTGTTAACACTTAGATAACATTGAATTAATATTTAATTAATACTAGAATGAGAAACTATAGTGACTTTTTGCTATAAATAATATATGGAACCACAAAAACCTTATGACATAAGTTCAATTCTTTATGTAACTATTATGCTAGTAGTATTTGTACTTTCTCTCTAATCTTTCTTAAACCTTTATCATTTTTTACATATAATAATAAACAAATATTATATGTTAAGGTTACTTAGAAAATTATTTACACCAAGATATAAAGAAATTCCAGAATTTGAATGGTCACCTAGTGGGTTTAATAAAGCAAAGAGATGGGCTAAAGCTCAACCTCACCCTGAAGTACCGAGATTAAGTTTATGGGATTATGTTGATAGTGGGTGGATTGATTCAGAATATAAACTCCATCAAATAAATAAAATCAAAAAGGAACAAAATGTCTGAACCTTACGGTAATAAATGGAAGCAATATACAGTATGGCCTAAACTCCAAAATCAAAGTGGAGGGTCAGTAGATAAAATTAAGTTAAATATTGGTGATCCTAGTAGTCTTACTGGTCCACAAGGTCCACAAGGTCCACAGGGAGAAGACGGTTCACAAGGTTCACAAGGACCACAAGGACCTGCAGGAAATCCTAATATGCAATTAACCGCCCCTAACGGCAATGTGTACGAGATAGAAGTAAATAATATTGGAACATTAAGTACTACATTAATATCAACACCGCCACCAGAAGAAGAGGAAGGTGGAGGTACTCCTTCAGAAGGATAAAATTAAAAATAAAACATGAAAACAAATTTAATAATTACTGATAATTTTTACCAAGATGCCGATGGTGTAAGGGAGTTTGCTTTAAACCAACCATTTGATGTAAAAGGAAATTATCCAGGTCATAGAACAAAACCTTTTCATGATTGGCCAGGTCTTAAAAGTACCATTGGTGATATAGTTAGGCATGCAGGTGGAGAGATTACCTGGTATGAATCAGAATATACTTCAACCTTTCAATATACTACTAAAGATGATTCAAGTTGGATCCACCCAGATCATACTACCATGTGGGCTGGGGTTTGTTACTTAACACCTAATGCACCTGTATCTGGTGGTACTGGTTTATTTAGGCATAAAGAAACTGGATTAGAAAGGCCACCTAAATTGGCAAATGGTAAACACGATGAAGAATGGCTAAATAAACATTGTTGGCCAAACAGCAGAGATTTTTCTAAATGGGAGATGACTGCAATGGTAGGAAATGTTTACAACCGTTTAGTTTTATATAGAGGAGATTTATTTCATTCCTCATTAGACTATTTCGGAAATGACAAATATGATGGAAGATTGTTTCAAACATTCTTCTTTAACACAGAATACTAAAATATGAAAACAAAGACAAAATACTTATTAAACGTAGAAGGAAAGAAAAAATTTAAAGCAGATACATTAATTTCATTAATCTTTAAAGTATTAACAGGAAAGAATGAGCCCAAAGGAAAGCGATAAAGTAGAAGCAGCAGATAGAGTAGAGCTATTTCATAGTTTCTTGGTTAATTACATTATTCACCACTCAGTATATAAACTAAATAAAGAATTTGCTAAACATATAGATATAGCAGTTGAAAATTTGGAAAAGGCAAAAATAAAAATATGAACATAGATATAAAACATTATGGTGTTGGGGTTATCGCTGGTAATTTTGACATCATTCATCCAGGTTATATTAAAATGTTTAAAGAATGTAAACGCCTTTGTCAAAAATTTGTTATTCTTTTGCATACTGATCCTTCTATTGAAAGACCACATAAATTAAAACCTGTATTATCGGTGGATGAAAGAAAAGAAGTTTTGGAATCTATTAAGTACATTGATTATATACAAACTTATACCTTTGAATCTGAATTAGAAGAATTACTAAAAGGTATTAATCCTAACATAAGATTTTTAGGAGATGACTATAAAGGCAGAACCGATTTTACAGGATCTGATTTAGAAATCCCAATACATTATCTTACTCGTGATCATGGATGGTCAACTACAAAATTTAAAAACCTTATATCAAAAACAGTATGAAAATAGCTTTAATAGCTCACGATGGAAAGAAGGCAGATATGGTTGCCTTTGTAATGAAAAGGCTTAAGTTCTTTAAAAGAAAGGATGTTGAATTAGTTGGCACTGGTACAACTGGTACAATGATTGAACATGCAGGATTACAAGTTGAATTAGTAGCATCCGGTCCAATGGGAGGTGATGCACAGATTGGAGCAATGGTAACACAAGGAAAAGTAGACGGCGTAATATTTTTTAGGGATCCATTGGATAAACACCCACATGATGTAGATATTTCTATGTTGATGCGGTTGTGTGATGTTCATAATGTACCCTTGGCTACAAATTACAGGTCTGCTCATATAATGATAAAATATTTTACAAACAAATGAAAAGATTTTTAAAAGAACATGGTTGGTATATCTCTATGGTTGTAGGTATAGGATTATTAATGAGCACGGTAGTATCAAATAGTGAATTATTTGTAGGACAAACTATTGTTGCATCAGTATTAATTATCGCATCACTCTTATTAGAAGGAGCAACAAAGAAATGGTAGGTTGGCATATACAATATTTAAAAGATGAGGATCTTTGGTATTTAACAAAACTTGATGAAGATGATGGTATTACTTTTGAAGGTTGGTATTATACATCAGCTCAATTATTAGATGATCTTACTAAATATATAAACAAATAACTAAATAATAATGGGCCACATTCCAACATTTGAAAATTTCAAAAATAACACAGTATTGATTAATGATACTTATCAAATTCTTGAAGGAAAGGTAAGCCATGATGAATTATCTGAAATTCTAAATGAAGGTCTATTTTCTTTTATAAAAGGTCTATTTTCTAATCCTAAAAAGAAGAGAGAATTGGATAAGTTAGGCGAAGAGTTATTTAAAATCAAAGTAGAGCTAACTAAATTAGAAATTGAAGAAGATCAGATTGATTCCTTTAGAGATGAGGTAAAATCAAAAGATTCTGATTATTCATCTAATCAATCCAGGTTAGATGTTTCTGATAAAGCAAAAGGTGCAAAGATACAAGCCTTAAAGAACAAAGAGGGAATCATTATTTCCAAAATGGATGCAATTGGACAGGAAAGCGATAAGCTTACTAAATATGTAAATAAAGTAAAGTTAGAAATCAGAATGAGGGCTAACGATGCTACAATAAAACTTGCTGATAAAGAAATGGCAAGAGTCTTAAAACAATTGCAAAAGAAAGATGCTCAAGAAATTAAAACTTTGGATAAAGAATTGGGTAAAGCGGCGTAAAACCACAGAAATAGATGAATGGGATAATTGGCATCCTGATCACGATCTCTTTATATAATAATCTTAATAATATGAAAAACTTAATTAAACTAATCTGCATAATAGTCTTAACTCTATCAGTAAATTCCTGTGGAGTTCAATTTAGATATAATACTTTAAATACAGCAGGTTACGTAGATACATTAAGGTCTGAAGGATATGCAGTCGAAGAGATAAACACGGTAAGTCAATTGCGATGGAAATTACAAACGGATTGGAACTTTGCTAACGACTATTGGTGGTTCTTACAACAACAAAACTATAGCTTCTTCCATAACCAATATTTTAATAATAGACTATATAGATTTGGATGGTATAGTCCACATGATTATTGGATGAATTGGCAATGGAATACTCCACACAGATGGTCAATTTTCGGATACGACAGATGGGGATATAATACTTATGGATGGAACGGTTGGAATCAATATCCATGGTACGGAAATTGGAATAGTAATTACTGGTGGAATTATCAAAATCGTCCGTATGGCTATTCTCATATTTATGGACCAAGAACTAGTTATTTAGGTAATGTATATGGTAGGCGAGGTTTCTCAAATACTAATAGAATCAGTACTTCAAGAACAATGCCATCAAGAGTTGCTAATCCACAAAATAGAAACGAAAGAACTATTAGAACAACAAGACCAAGAACTACCACTAATCCTGTTAGAGTAAATCCACCTTCTAATACTAGACCAACTAGGCCAACATATCAACAGCCAACTAGACCATCCAGACCTGTATATACTAGACCGGTAACTCCACCAAGAACAAGGCCTGTAAATACTAATACTCCAAGACCAACCAGGTCAACAGTCCCTCAAAGATCTAATAGTAAAAGAGGCGGTAAATAGGATTCTATCTAAACAATCAAAACAATCAAAGGTCAGCACACTGGGCACACTAAAACCAAACGAACATGAAAACCCTACTAAACCACCACAACCAGCAAATAGCTCAAATCTATTGGAATGATGAATGGAATTTAAACTCTAAGTAATCTCTAAGCTTTTCACAAAATACTATATAAAAGGCAAGAACCCTAGATTCCTCTAAGTCTACAACAACTCAAATACCTATATAGTAATCAAGGTAACTATCGCAATACCTTTAATAATCGCGTATACCAGTACTAGCATAGAATAGTCGTATCCAGGGTAGTTTTCATTAGACTATCAGTTATTCCGTACCGGAGGTCTGATTGCTAATATCTGGCTTTTAGTACTACGATCCAGAGGAGTCTAATATATACTAGCCGTTTTTTACCCTAAATCTATGTAATACCTCTATTTTCACTCAAAGTACTCAAAGTAATCAACTGACAAGTACCCAAATGACCCATGTTACCATGTCTGAACCAAATCCTGCCGTGAAGCGTGACACCCTGGAGCGACCTGAGAATCGGAGCCTAGGATACTACCATACCAGTGGATGTACAGTCTAGTATAGTGGATGTACAGTTGATAGGAATACTGCTGTAGCACGCGAAGACCATTAGCAAATTGTTAATAACTTTTAGAAAATAACTGCCCAAATATTTTTTTATCCCAACAAAATTGATTATATTTATATTATAATATTAAAAACCGTAAAACTATACAATATGTCAAAGTACCACTACAATGCTGAACCACGTACTAACCGTTATCCGAATGGCTACACGCCGAAGATTGAATACTACCAAGCTCAACTGAGTATCGCGGTAGACTCAAAGGACTTGGATCAAATCAAGTATTTTACTAAGAAACTGGAATGGTTCATGGACCGCCAGGCTAAACTAACTCAAAGTTAATTGTTAATAACCTAGGACAATTGTTAATAACGAATTGGGTGTTAATAAAATTGTTAATAACTTCTTGAAAAAAGTCTAGGAAAAGTTTTCAAATCCCAATAAAATTGATTATATTTATATTATAATAAAAATTTAAAAAAACGGAAAAATGGTAGAAACAACAACAAAGTACAAGGTAGAACTCCAAGGAGACCTTCTGATGGTTAAGGACCACAACAACAATTTACTAAAAGGTATGGCGGTACCTGCATGGGACGCCGTTAACCGTTTCAAAGAAATGGTAAAGAAAGTAAAAGAAGTGGAATCTAAAAATCAATCTAAGTAATTATGGGAGTATCTAAACTAAACAACAGGCTGACGAAAATCTCAAACGTCAAATTCGCAAAAGGGCTATTCGATGCTCATAAAACAAATACTCCACTCGACGGTTTATTCTCAATCGATGGTGGTGTACCAAAGGCTACTAACTGGATGGTAGTAGGGGATCCTGGAGTCGGTAAATCAACCGTTACACTAGATATTATTGCTAATGCTAAAAAGAGCGGTTCTAAGGTACTGTTTATATCAGCAGAAATGTCGCCAGTGGATCTGAAACTATATGTTGACCGTTACCCTAAATTTGGTGACCTGGATATATTCTTTCCACAAGAAATCTCTGATGATGAATCTCCAAAAGCTATCCTGGAAGAAGTACTAGGAGAAGGTTACGATATTGTATTGATTGACTCCTTTATTGAACTTCAAGCCACTATCCAAGAATCTGATAGAATGACAAGGAATAGAGCAGAGAAATGGTTATTGGATTTAATGTACCAACAAAACCTTGGACAGAACAAAGGTAAGAAATATACCTCGTTCCTTAATATACAACAGGTAAATAAAGGTGGTACATTCGTTGGATCCAATAAACTAAAGCATATGACTACCGGTATGATGGAGATCCGATTCGTGGATACTCTAACTCAAGATGAAAGGTATGTGGTATTTAGTAAAAACCGAAGAGGTCACGTTGGAAAACAAATGTTCTTCAATCTTGCTGCAACCGGAGATGTTACCTACGATACTGAAAGGTTCAAAAAATCCGAAAGTTTGAAACAACTCAAAAAGAAGGAAAAGGAACTAGTTAAAAAGGATGGTTTGGAATTTGATAAACTATTCGGATTAAAGGATGAGGTAACTGAATAAATAAAGAAAGGGAATTGTTAATAACTTCTATGAAAAAAGTCCTAGAAAAATTTTCAATTCCCAAATAAATTGATTATATTTATATTATATAAAAATTTAAAAAACGGATAAAATTATGAAAAGTATTACAACGCTAAGTCAATCTGCATTCGACGTTAAAAAGGCAGAAGCCATTGGTAATGAACTAATGAGGAAAGAAATAACTCTATCTGAGTTTAATGTAGTGGACAATAACCATATCGACATTGACGGTATTAAGATTGAGGTAACTGATAAGGCATTCGGTAAACTACTCGGTAGGCTGAGAATTCCTAAGGCGTTTGCCAAAAGGTTTAGTGAAGGTTTCGGTAATGATGGTCTAAGACAATTAATTACTATGATGAAATCTATGAAATCATCTAAGAACGACCAAACGGTAACACTATTGGTTGATCCTTCTACCAGAAAGATTACTGATATTCTACCTGCAGGGTATGCTTCCATTAGTAACGAATCATTTATTGATTTTGCTTCAAGGTACATCGACCAATATAACCTTGGTGTAACGCATATGGGATCATCTCAGTATGGAGGTACACAAATTAACTGTGTATCACCACAGGGAATGTTTAATGTACCAGGAATGCAAAACGAAGTATTTAATACTGGAGTTACATTTAGGAATACACCATCTAGAGGATTGGAAGTATCGCCTTATTTGGAAAGGTTAATTTGTGCCAATGGTATGACCTCAACGGCATTCGCTGAAAACTATGGTCTTCATAACCTCAACGATAAAAACATCAATGAGTTTAATGAACATATGATCCGAATGGCATCTACTAATTTCCAACCAGTAGGATTGGCCGACAATATTAAAAAGGCCCATAATACAGACGCCTCCCTAGCAGAAATGCAGAGAGCTGCTTCTAGCCTACTATCATTGGATAAAGCTGTAGATTACGATTATATCCAAAGGTACATTCCGGTAGAAAGAGCATTCAAGGCTTATTCTACTCTAGGTGCCGATCCAAATACCTTTACAAAGGCTCAAATGAAAAATGCTAAATCAGGTATGTCTGTTTGGGATGTAGTAAATGGTATGACCAATTTTGCCTCTAACGATACTAAGTTTAATATTAACGAAGGTAAAATGGGGAATCTAATGGTAACCGCCGGTAACATCCTGTGTAAGAAACAATATGATACTGAAGGTGTACTGGATATTAACCCATTCGCTACGAGAGATCTATTAACTACTTCTGAAGCCGCAATGGTTAGAGGAGAAGCATAAACCTATCAATTGATTATGAAATAAACCACAGGGTTTCAAATTTCCGTTTTTCTCCCTAGGTTATAGGGCAGCCATAAATCTGTATTCAGACTAGGCTGCCCTTTTTAGTGCTTAAATTTCACACAAAACTCACACTTCTAGAATGGGCTCTAGCAGGACTAGGTAAAAATGCCTATTTTGGTGTGATATTTACCCACATTTTAGGTCATTTTTGGGCCCTCTACTAGACCATAGCCACTGGATAGCCGCTCTAGAGCCCATATATAGCCCATATATACCGCTCTAGAACACATATATACACACTAATAGCACTCTAGACTGCCTCTAGACAGCCCAATATAGCCTATATTGTGATATATCGGCCCTACAGGCTAATAGTGCCATACCTCATCTATTTCACCCGGTCCACCAAACACGCTAAAACCACCTACTGGTCAATAACCACCATAGAAAATGCATAAATAGCGATCTACAAGGATATACCCTATATTAGCCTGTAGGGGGCCTGTACCAGCGATATAACGGTTGTAGCAGGTAGTAGCTTAGCAAGGTCCTGGTCTATGTAGCTAAGCAATGGTGGTGGTTCCTGGTCTAATGGTCCCTATTGTCATGGTATTGCTTAGTTAGCTTGGTAGCTTAGTGGTAGCTATCCGGTTGTACTATTGTCCCTTAGAGAATAATACCCTTCAAGAGTAAAATTCACTTGATGCTTTTTAGGTCTAGCAGGCTCATGAGTTTGGGCCCACGCAAAAATTCTAGCCAGAAAATTTGCATAGTTGTAGAATGTGAGTCTAAGAATGATGTCTAGTAATTGTAAGTCTAGTCCAGAAAAAAATCCCTCCTGTAAAAAAAGAGCCGCCAGAAACTTTCAGATACTTAGGGTACTTGTTATATTTTAATTATAATAACAATAACAATTTTACCTATGAACGAATTCTTAAGCAATCATACAAACCAGGCAGATGCTCTAGCATCCATTGCGGACTCCTTGACCGCAATCAGCTGCTGTGCCCAATATCTAACTGTACTCATGGCAGGTCTACTGGTACTCAAAATCTACAAGGTACTCTTCAAAAACTAAACTAATGAAACTTCTCTACTGTAATACCTGCAAGGATACTTTCAGTCTATCGTATACTACCAAGACCTGCCACTGCGGCGAGTCTGGTGGTCATTACGAGGCTGATGGTCTAAACGCGACATACTACGGTAATGCGACGCCACTCGGATTTACTAATAATACCTTTAACCACGCGAGGGAACGACAACCACAGTTTGGAGCTGGATTTGAATTTACCGCGTTCGTTATTCCAAAGGTTTGTCCCTCTATGGTCCATATAGATTATTCAGAGTATATTCCTGTTAGTGATCCTGATTATAGTGATTGGGATTATGATGATCTAATGGAGGATGTGGAGAAAGAGAAGGTTAAAAATAAATTAGGGAATGCCTTTAAACAAACTGGGGATTCTACAATATAATTAATACTATGGCTAATAAAGATTTTAAAGATGTGGTTTTTTGGAAAGACGGCTTTAATGGCCGAGCTGAAGGTGGATTCTTTTTTAGGTCTTTTGATCTAAACAAATTTATGGAAGGAATTACCGAAAGGGGTGGCAACGTTGTTGGCATCCAATTTACTGGAAATAACTGCGAAATAATTTGCGAATCAAAAACTAATGATGATGAGACTACTATTAAAGAAGAAGATGCTGAAGCAAACGGCTGAGTGGTGCGTACTATGTGTGGCTAATGGAGTTATTGGATTCCTATTCCTTACTCTTGGATTTGCATTGGCGGTAGCCTTTTGCCATATATTTGGATTGGACACTCAGTGGGCTGCGAATTTAACTGGCTACTTTGGCTAAGGGAACTATGTGCTGCTATGTGCGAATGTGCGACCGCCATTTGAAAATGTGCCGAACCTCTAAGAACTAGAAAAAACCCTACTTTATTCTAACAACACTTTCAGAATAAACATTTAGTTATTATAATTACTACAATAACAAACACCTTTTATTTTAACCTTTTAATTTTTACACCATGTCAAGAAACATTAAAGACTGGATGATTAAAGAACCCGTTAAGGGTAACCGATACGAGCTTTGGAAACTCTTCCCTGGCTCCGTGTTTACTATCTCTACTCCAACTGGAATTACCACTATGATGGTGGAAAAGCAGAAGGGAGATTCAACTATCTGTGAATACAGGGATGGATCCTTTACCTCGTTAGATTCTTCTATCTTGGTAACTGCCGCTGAAGCCTAACCAGGCAATCGGCCGGTATCTCCTCAAGCTTATACCTTGTAGAAAGAGTAATTGGTTACATGAGAGTTCAAGTCTCTCCCGGCCGACCTTAAACTAAATACATATTTACAATATAATAATAAACAACAATTATTATGAAAGATTTTATTCAACAGTGGTATCCTATTATCTTAGCATTCGTTTGCTTAATTTACTCAGTAGGATTAGGAATGACAGGTAACTTAGCAGAAGCACAATACTCTGCTCATTGGCCAGGAACTATTTTATTATTCGCGATTGCTATTCGCCAAAGACGAACAAAATGAGTTTAGGGTTTTTCCTTATAGGAGGGTTAATTTTCGCAGTGTACATGTATTTTACTATATGGAATATATTTTATAGTTCAAGGAAAAGCAAAGAAGAAAATTATCCTAACCATGATGTCACTGATTATGACGGCATGGGTAACTATGGAAGATTTCCTAATTCATCTAAAAAGTAAATTATGTTTGGATTATTTAAAAGAAAAACAGAAAAAGAAAAACTCCAGGCAAAATATGAGTCTTTAATGAAAGATGCTTTTAGGCTATCTAAGATTAATCGAACCCAGAGTGACCAAAAATATTTTGAAGCAGACCAAGTTTTAAAAAGAATTGAAAGTAATGACAAAGCTTAAAAAGAAATATAGCAGAAGTAAATCTGAATTACTTAAATCTTTAAAAAAGATTGAAAGACAATCAGTGGTACTAAGTATTGAAGTAATAGAAACATCAAAGATCAAGGATCACCTCATCTATGAATGTGTGTACTTAGACAATAATATAGAAAAGCAAATTAATATTATAGCTAGAGATATTACTGAAGCTATGCAAAAACTTGAGCCTTATGTTGGGTCAGGAATTCCTGATACTACCACTAACCTAATACTAGGTAGTGAGAGATATGCAAACGTGCCTCTTGATCCACCGGTATAAATACAGAAACAAAACTTATTATGACAAAAGAAGATTTTAATGGACCTAGAGTACTTGTAGACTTTTGGGCCGCGTGGTGTGGGCCATGTAAAGTAATGAAACCTACTGTACAAAAATTTGCAGATGATAATCCAGATATAAAAGTTATCTTTTGTAATGTAGATGAAGAATCAGATCTTGCTAAAGAATACAGTATTAGAAGTATCCCAACTCTTATGTATTTTGAAGATGGCGAAATTAAAGGAAAGAAGATTGGTAATGTTGCTGCAGGCCAAATTAAAGAATTGGTAGATGGTATCTAATTACATTATTGCATATATTACAATTGGCGTAGTGTGTGGGTTTTGTTTTGATGTTCTTTATGAGAGGTTAGATATGGAACCTGCTTCTAACTTTGAAAGGATTTTTTGGTTTATAGGTTGGCCAATCTTTATCCTAATATTTTTGTATGGTATTTTTAAAGATGACGAATAATTTTTTACTAAACTCTTTCAGAATACATTTATACCTGTTATAATTATACTATAAACAATATAACAAATATGAATAAAATTACCGCACCATTCGCATTTGCCTTTTTACTTATATTAGGCCTTGTGATTCTGGCACTGATACTTGCATGGCCTACTCAATGGCTTTGGAATTCATGCCTCGTACCGGCTATAGATGCTGTTAATCCTATTGGATTTTGGCAAGCCTTCGGATTAAATGTACTATTTTCAATTATGTTTAATAAGAACACAGTAAACCCAAAGAAAAAAGATAAGTAAAAATCAAATGCCGCTGTGGTGAAACTGGTAGACACGAGGGACTTAAAATCCCTTTCGCCGAACGGTGAGTGACGGTTCGAATCCGTCCAGCGGTACTAACCTTTAATAATAAAAAAAATGAAAGATTACAAATTCAAAGTAGGAGACAAAGTTACATGGATTAAACCTATGGCATGCGTACCTCATCCAGAAGGAAAGACTGACCGTAATGGTGAAGTACTTCCGGTGTTTAGAGATAAACAGGAAAAAGGTCGAGTTATCAGTTATAACTATCACGGTTATTCAATACGACCTGATTGGGCAGAAGAATATAAAAATGCAATGTGCGGTGAAAGGTACTATGATGTTACTGTTTCAGATAATGATAAATCTCTTAAAGCTATCTAATCATGGAAAATACAGTTGAAGTAAAAGGTAAAGATGAAGTTTGGTGGGCAACCACTAATGAATATGATCTTGAAGTAAACGGTGAAAACCTTTCAGTGAGAGTTGCTGAAAATCCAAAGAGTACAGAATTCTTTATGTGGAATGAATCTACTGGTTGGGAAGAAGCTGATACCGATGAAGGTATCATGGCAATCATTTATGAAGCATGGAGTAACGGAGAATTAGATTAAAACATTTGGACCAGTAGCTCAGTTGGATAGAGCATCTGCCTTCTAAGCAGACGGTCACAGGTTCGAATCCTGTCTGGTTCACCGGTAGTAAAATACAAAAATATGGTAAAATATACAAATAGACATGGTGATGAATTTACATTCACTAAACAAGAAAACGGTAATATATTATGGGAAGGTCCTTTTACATATATGAGGATGGGCGGAGACACCGAGGACCCAACTTTTATAGATCCTAGTGGAGGTCCTTATTTAGAAAAAGGTAAAATGCTATCTCATATTGTTTGGGATGAAGACTTTAATGTTATCATAGAAGGTTTTAAAAATATTAAAGGTGGATTTATTATACAGACTAAACCACATATATATGATCCGAACGATATGAGTCATTTAGCTGACACTAAAATTATTGGAGGTATAATTAATACTTCTGAATAGTGAAACTATTTTAAAACTAAGTATATAATAATAAATCCAAAAGGATTAAAAAAGTTCTATGAAATTATGGGAAGGCACAGAACGGAAAACTTTAGGTAGCTCCTAAATGATTATTCCAATTATGTGTAGATGCGTGGCCGAAAAATTCCTGAGCAGAAGGGAATAAGGCACTAAGTTAGAACGATGGTTCGCTGATGACTCAAATGAGGAAACAGAACTGGAGTAATTACCAGAACTTAGGTTCAATGCAATAAAAATCTAACAGAGATTTTGCAAAGACTTCTAGGAAGGCAGACCGCCGAGCCCTAGTTAATGACTGAACAACGCAAAGAGTATGTGGCGTAAGGTACACTTAAAGGTTATGATGACCAATTACGATGATTAAACCTCGGCCGGTTTAATTAAGTAATAGAATGGCAATTCAGAAAGTGGTAGTCTAATTTAAAGCAGCTCGCAATGATGAAGGTATTCTCAAGCCCTTCCGCATCGTCTTCCCTTTTTTTATTACAATCAATAACTAATGGCAATTGTAAAAACAATCACAGTAGAAGGAATCAGTAATGAGTATGATGTTACTTATGTTAAAGCTTATGTAGCTAAAATCATATCTTCACAATCAGAGCTATATTCAGAATTAGATTCAGGTAGTCTTCCTTATAATGCAGTAAAAGAAATTTATGTAGATGGGTTTTTAAATGCTGAATTAGTAGGAAGTAGTTTATTATATGTTAAGGAAAAGCACAGAGACATTACTACTCATGGTACTGTGTATACTGGAGGAACTGAAGAGTTTGATGAATCCCATGCGTTAGATGAGGTTTTAAATGATATGATTGAATCTATGACCGAAGAAGAGTTGGCTGAATTTTACGGTGAGATACAAGATAAACCAACCGAAGGTATTTACTTACAAAGTGTTACCTCACCACCACCTTATTGGGTTTCTGATACTACAGCAGGAGATTTAGAAATAAATTACTCTACTAAAAATATATAAAAAAAATCAACAAAGGATATGTTAAACATTTATGGAAATAGCGATTGGGCTACAAAAATTACATCACTACTTAATGTAGGTGATTATGCACAATATGATTCAGCCGATTATGATCAAGCCGGACCGGGTGAATGGATAATAGCATTAGAAGATGGTAATGACCGTCTTACTGTTGAGAGAGGAAATTTAAAAGGATCTACATTTAATAGATTCTTTAAGGGATGTAATAATCTTAATGGTGTAACTGTAGGTGAAGGATTAACTGTAGGCTGCTGTTCATTAGTTAGACCAGGTACAACTATAGGTGATCAGGTTTATATTGGGGCAAACTGTACCATAGATATTAATGTCGTTATAGAAGAAGGTGTTACTATTGGTGATAATGTTTTTGTTGAAAGTGGTGTTACTATCCCTGCTAATACTAATGTACCTTCAGGATCTGTTGTAAAAAAATCATAAGCAGTAAAATGTTTCTTTAAAGGCCGGTTTATCCGGTCTTTTTTAGTTTTATAAAGAATTAAGAAATTTCTCTCAAAAAAACTTATTCTTTAAAATAAATACTAAAAATAGTTCTATCTATATGAAATACTTATTTAGCATATTAATTGCATTAGTAATGTTAATGCCCACTAATGTGAATGCACAAAATGATTCATTCTTTAGTAAAGTTTACCAAGACTTTTTAAAGTATGGTACTGTATATGGCGCTGGTGAAATTAGAAACTCTGTAGTAGCAGGATCACCTACATATTTTGTTAGAACCAATCCTGATGGTTCATTATATTCAATTCCTGATGTTGTAGATAATACACCATCCTTTCCTTTTGATTATAGATACGGTTTTGGGATAAGAAAACTTGCAAGATTTGATTATGAAAGAAAGCCTAGAAACTATTATGATGGTACAGAACAGCAATTAGCATTTACTGCACCTTCTTCTGCTGTGACTGGTTTTGAATATCAATTTCATTTAGAAAAAGAAAGATGGCAAGGCAGAGAATTTGATAATCATAGATTTTTCCTAAAGCATACAGGTAAACATCATATTATAAAAGCTGAAAGTAGAGAGGTTGGTAGAATTAATTTAAAATATCAATCAGCTGAAGCCAGAGCAAGATTACCTATAGGTGAAAAATTCTCGCTATCTGCTGGTGCTATATTCAGAACTCATGATAGAGCCTATGGATATAATCCTATTGAGATATGGTTAAATGAAACTAACGATTCAGGTCTTCCTGCCAATTACTGGTATGAGTTAGGATTTGAATATGGTTATGATGACATATACTATACACGTGAAGATGAAAACGGTAATGAAGTAAATGATTGGTATTGGGTTGACCCTGAAGGTAACGAGGTTGCCCAAACTGATTTAGAATTTAGAGAGACTATATTTCCTCAATTAATGAACCGATTTAATAATGAAGCATGGGGTCAGTTGGATAGGTTTGGTGAAATTGCCCCTATCGTAGGTTTTGATTTTTATCATTACAAAGGTAACTTCTGGTTACATGCTTACGGTAACTATATCTTACCTTATCATAAGTATGTTATGGGTGATGAATTATGTTCCTACTTAAATAGAAACAATTGGGGTAAAGGCGGATTAGTAGAAGATTCTGAATTAGAACAATGGTCTGATTATTCCTTTGGTGCTAGCTTTGGATGGAAGGTAGGAAAAAATCTTGGTGTATTTGTTGAAGGTGAATATAGTAAAATGTGGGATAGTAAATTATATCAATCTACATTTGGATTAAATTATACATTTAAATAATGAAAAGAAAAATAGTAACATTAGCATTAGGTTCAATATTATTATTTGGTTGCGGCTCATCCAAACCAGTATCTGATGACTGCTGTAAACCAACTGTAACTGAGGGCCATCATGAAAGACAATTAAACGGTATGTTATTTGGATTAGTAACATACATCTTGTTTTCTATAGTAACTACTAAATAAGAATAGATTAAAATGGCAAAAGAGTTAAATGAAGATATTGGATTTAAGGTAAGTATTAAAACCTTAGTAGCTATCGGTGCTGCTATGGCAACTGTTATAAGTATGTGGTTCGTATTACAAGCTGATATTGACGAGGCTAAAAAATTACCTAAGCCTGTGATTGAAAGAATGGAGTTTGATATGAAAGACGAATTAATTAGACAGACTATAATGGACACCCAAGAAGACGTTGAAGAAATGAAAGAACAGTTAAAGAAGATAGATGAACGTCTATATGAATTACAACAAAGACGATAATATGAAAAATATTTTACTTATATGCTTGTTATTAATAGGTACTTCAGTATTTTCACAAAGCTGGGTAAATGATAATAACTTTGATACTAAGGTTACAGGCTATGAAGCATTTGAAGACAATTCTGTACATGATGTAATAATTGTAGAATTTTGGGCAGAGTTTAATAAAGACAATGCGTTTAAAGATTGGAAAAAGATTAATGATTTAAATGGTGTAAAATATTACAGGTGTAATATAGCCACATCGCCTAAATTAAAAAGTGATCTTAAAATTAGAATGGCACCAACTATACTTATTTATCTTAGAGGTGATGCATATATTAAATTTACAGCAAGAGCAGGATTAGATCTTAAATGTCCTGTTGATTATGATAAGCTTATAAAAGCAATTGAAGTTGTAAAAAGAGAATCACAGTATTAATGTGAAACAAATAACTTCTTTACAATATAATTAAATATTAATAAAAGAAACTAAAGAAAAACTGTGGGCGTGTCTGCTCACGGCTAACATTTGAAAATTTATGGAAATTAAAGTACTAGATTCATTCTCATAAAAGTAAAGTGTTTAATACCGGCTTCAAAAACCGGTTCAAAATAATTTTAACCAAAAACAATTAATTAAATGAAAAATTTTATTTTAACTTTCGCTCTAACAATCCTAGTAGGTTTTGGAGCAAACGCGCAAAATGCAAAAGGTGATTGGTACGTAGGTACTGGTGACGTTGCAAACATTGCTTGGACAGAGTGGGCAGTATCACCAACATTAGGTTACGGAGTATCTGATAAACTAATGATTGGTTTAGGTGTTGCACAAGCTGATTCATCTGAAGATCTTGGTGTTGATATACATGCAAGATATTTTGTTACTGCCGGAGAGCAGGACTTTTTCCTATATGCAGGAATGAGTGAATTTGAAACTGATAACCTTGAATTAGGAATCGGTAAAATGTTCACATTCCATAAAGATGCATTGTTTGTTGATCCGAAATTGGTTTACCATACTGGAGCAAAAACGACTAATCTTACATTAGGATTCGGATTACGATTCTAAACTAAATTACATAATACATCAAAACCCAGGATTCTAGGACCCTGGGTTTTTTGTTCTTAAACCTTTTTACTTTTTTACATATAATAATAAATAGTACTACTAACATTAAAAACAGAAATTATGGAAACACTTTATTTTACTTTAGGTATACTATCGGTCTTAGTTATTCTAGGAGTGATTGGTATTGTTAAGGTTTGGAACAAAGTTTCAAGCATTGAATTAGTTGAGAGAGATCTTAATGATTATATCGGCGATACCGCAGATGACCTCAACGAAGAATTAGAAAAATTACAAGGATATATTGATGAAGAAGTCAAACATCTTGATGTTGAATTTAGAGGTGAAGTTGATGAATTCAGTAAATATGTAGATTCAAGACTTGATAAGTTTGAGCATAAGCTTATTAAAAGACTTGAAAAATTAGAAGGGAATGTAGGCGCATTCTTAGTAAAGAACAATAGATAATAACCTTTAGTAGTACTATGTCCCTTGGTGTAATTGGCAACACGTCTGGTTTTGGTCCAGAAGAGTATAGGTTCGACCCCTGTAGGGACAACATACGGGATGTAGCGTAGCCCGGTTATCGCGCCGCGTTTGGGACGCGGAGGTCGCAGGTTCGAATCCTGCCATCCCGACTAAATATATAAAGTATGATAATAATTAAAAAGAACGAAAAGGACTCTATAGATAGAATGCTTAAAAGATATAAGCAAAAACTAAAGAAGACTAAACAAATTAGAAAAATTAAAGAAGGTAAAGAATACACAAAACCTTCTACTAAGAAAAGAGCACAAAAGCTAAAAGCTATTTACATTCAACAGCTCAGAGACCAAGAACAAAAAAATTCTTAGAAATTCTTTCACTTTACATACTTACCTGTTATATTTAAATAAAATAATTAAATATGGAATTGAACATTAACGAATTTGATCTTGACGGTACAAAAAATACTATCGTTTTTGATTTAGATGGTACGCTTGCCGATATTGAAGAAAGACGACAAATTTCTACAAAGAGTGATGGTAAAATGGATTGGGATAAATTTTTTGATCCTAAAAACATCGATTTAGATAAACCTAATCATTCAGTTATTTTAATGTCAAAAATTCTTAAGTCAGCTGGGCATAAGATTGTAATTTTATCCGGGAGGAGTGAAGCAACAAAAGATGCTACGGTATCTTGGTTAAATGAAAACGGTGTACAGTTTGATCTTCTCCAAATGAGACCAACTACTACTAAGTTTAAATGGATGAAAGATGATCTATTAAAAAAGCATTGGTTAGATACCCTACTTAACAAAGATGATATTCTCTGTGTCTTTGATGATAGAGATAAGGTAGTTCAAATGTGGAGAGATAATGATATTGATTGTTTCCAGGTAGCTGACGGTAATTTCTAATAATGAAAAAGAAATTAAAAAGAGGCAAAGACCGCGTAGTAGGTGGTGTTTGTGACGGGCTAGGCAATTACTTTGAAGTAGAACCTTTATTATGGAGATTAGTATTTTTAACTATGTTCTTTATTCCAACATTTCCATCCTTTTTGTTATACCTTGTATTTTGGATAGCAATCCCAAAAGAAAAATAATATGAAAAAGTTTTTAAAAAAATTACAATCTATAGATATATTTCTGGGCATTGCATTAGTGTACTTTTCATTAATGTTATTTGCCTTATTATTAACTTAAAAAAAGTGTATGATATTTAAATACGACAAAGAAAGATTAATGTTTAGTAAGTTATGTATAAAGACTTGGATTCTTTATCTTTTATCAATTTTGTTATTGATAGCTATCATTGGTTTTTCTATAGGTAGGAATGCAGCAAAAGAAGTAATTATTGAAAACCTCCAAGAAGGAGAAACACAAATTTTTATTGCTGAAGTTGATACCTTTTCACAGGATAGATTAGTATCTATGCTAAAAGACCTTAATGTAGACTACCCACACATTGTAATGGCACAATCTATTTTAGAAACTGGTCATTGGAAAAGTGATATCTTTTTAGAGAATCATAATCTGTTTGGTATGAAACAGGCAAGACGTAGGATTACAACAGCCGAAGGTACTTCAAGGAATCATGCATACTATAATCATTGGAGAGAATCGGTATATGATTATGCCTTTTATCAATGTAGGTATTTAAGTAAGCTAGATTCAGAAGAAGAATACTTTGAATATTTAGGTGCGAGTTACGCCGAAGCAAAAAATTATGTTAATATGCTAAAGAAAGTAATTAAGAAAAATAACCTAGAAGAATTATTTAAGTAGAAAATTATCTTTCCATTCTGATTGCTATTCTCATTAAGTTGCCTAATGCATTACCTAAAATTCTTTTTTCTCTAGGAGTTAACTTTTTAAATAACTTATGAGCTTTCATAGCAGGTTCTATATCTTTATAATTGCGAATAGTATACTTAGGATCGTCAAGACCTATCTGTAAATCTAAGTCTCGGTATATCTCCATACCTTCATCACCTAAACCGTCGGTGGTTTTTCTACCTTCGGTTACATTTGAAGTTTTCCAATGTTCACTATCACCTTCACCGCGAGTTGGATGAACATCATTAAATCCTTGATATTCTGGTGTACCGAACGCATTTGTTTCCATCCCAGCCATTTCATCCCAGTAATTTTTAAAATCTTTTACCGTACCTTTATAGTGGCGGATTTTACTTAGGTCTTCTCTTTCTTGGTTATTTTCCATTATCTGTTTAATGTTTTTAGTAATTCATCCATGTCAATCGTAAATGCATAGCCTGCTCCTTTATAAGTATTATCAACACTTACAGTAATAAACTGTCTATACTTTTTTAATTGATCATTTAACATATCTTCTATATCTTTAGCAATTGCAGTTTTAGAAAATCCTGATTTTATTTCTTTATCTAATTCTTTACCGCTTGCTGCCATTGCTACAATATAACCTGACATTGGCATATGTGATAGTCTATATTTAACAGCAGTATCAGCTGTTGGTACCATAAAGTTTTTTTCATTTAAGAATTCATCAAACTTACCTATCATTACTTTCCATTTTTTTGTTTAAGTTGGTGAATAGCAGTTTGTATCTTTAATCCTTCTAAATCTATTTTATCCATTTTGATTTTTAGTTCATATAATTCAATAGCATAGTTATCCCCTCGCTCCTGTGCAGCTCTATACCTTTGAATGTTTTCTTTTTCTCTATCCTTTAATCTTCTCGCTGCTTCATTAGGATTAAATTCATAATCAGAAGCTTCATTTAAATAGTTTTTAAATTTAGGTATCATTATACTTTATAGTTTTTAAGAAGTTCTTTTAGTTCTACAATATCAGCAGGATTTAATTGTACATAATTTCTACCAATGTTTATTTGCATACATTTTCTACCTAAACCAAAAGACTCAACATCTCTAGGTCCAACAAAGGTAGTTATCTGTGCATTTGCATCACCTTTAATTCCTGCTTGGTTCCAAGAACTAATATCAGTTCCTTCATTAAGAGTAGATTCAGACATAGCAGAATAATTTTCGCATGCTTCGTCTATTTTATCATTAATATGTTTCTTAGCTTCTTTTATGTAAGCCTCTGCTGTATGCTCTGGATTATCATTACTTTCGTAACTGTTTGCTTGTTCGGCTACATGATTAGAGCATTGTTCTACCGGGCCAACTATTGCATCCATATTATATCCTGTTTCTTTATATCCACCACCGAGTGAAAACTGTGCAGCACTATTAGGTGCAAAACCAACAGGAACAAAATCTTCAAATAAAGGTACTTTTGCCATTATGTTTAGTTATTTTTGTTATTTGATTATATATTCATGAAACTAACTCATAAAATAACATATAAAAATAAACAACTCATTATGAAAGATTTTTATAGAACATCTGCAGGAAGGAGATTCTTTGAACAGGATGTACCTGCATTAGTTGAAGTATTACAAAAAATATCTACTCAGTTAGAAAGGTCTAATGATATAGCAGAAAAGAAAAGACGAGTAGATGAAAAATTAAAAAAGCTTCAAATCAAAGAAGTAAATTTAAATGCAATAGTACCAAATAAAAATGTCTAAGAAAGATATTACTTATAAACAATTTATTACTCACATGGATAAAGGTAATAAAGTTTATATGAAAAAGCCTAGATCATGGCAAAAGGTTTGGTTTTGGTGGGAATCAAAAAGAGAGAAATGGTTTCTCAATAAAGCATATGAAAAAAGAGAAGATGGTAAACTTGTCACAGAACCATCAGTTTGGATAACAGCAAAACAAATGGAAAGCCACATGGACTTCATGTTTAGACAAGGGTATAAATATTATATAGATGAGTAAATTAATAATAGCATTTTGTTTATTCTTTTTAGGACAAACAATGATATGGGTACAAACCAATGGGCAATTTGTTTGGCCGTGGTTTAAAAAACATCCTTTAGCAGTATCAGTTTTATTTGGTACTACCATAAGTTACATATTAATTTATGGTACAAAATTTATTGTAGAATATTATGATGGGTTATTATGGCCAGGTAGATTTATTGGCTTCGGAACTGGCATCATTTCATTTGCCTTTTTAACTTGGTGGTTTTTAGGAGAAGGGATCACCACAAAAACAATAGTATCGCTGTGCTTAGCATGTAGCCTAATAGGTATTCAGCTTTTTTGGAAATGAAAGACCCTTATAAAATATTAGGTGTAGATGTTAATTCTACTGAAGGAGAGATTAAGAAGGCTTATAGAAAATTAGCAAAAGAATATCATCCTGATAAATCTTCTGGAAACGAGGAGAGGTTTAAAGAAATAGCCGATGCATACGAAACTTTAGGTGACCCTAAAAAGAAACTACAATATGATCAAAGAGGCCGTAATCCATTTGGTGGATTTGATGAAGGTTTCTTTGAAGACTTTATAAGGACAGGTGGGGGAGGTTTTGGAAATCCTGGTTTTAGTGGATTTAACGGTAGACACGGTTTTAGTACAAAGGGCTCAAACATATCAGCACAAGTTTATATAACATTGGAGCAAGCATATTACGGATGTAGTAAAGAATTAAGAATAGGTACAAGGGTTGTTAGCGTTGATATTAAAGCAGGTGTAAAGCCTGGTCAGAGAATGAGGCTAAAAGGATTAGGTCAACGTGGAATGACTGAAGATCAAAACGGGGATCTTATTTTAACTATACTTATACAAGATGATCCTAATTTTTATTTAGATCAAAAAGGTTTGCATACAATAAAACATATAGATTTATATGATGCATTGTTAGGTGGTAAAGGTGAAGTAAAAGTATTTGATAAAACTATAAGTTATACGATTCCTAAATGCGTTAAGAATGGAACTATGCTTAGGATAAAAGGTAAAGGGTTTCCTGCTTATAATAATCCACAAATACTAGGAGATTTTTTTATTAACATTTTAGTTAACTTACCTAGTACATTATCAGAAGAACAGGAAGAGTTAGTTAAGAAAATGAAAGATATAGAAAATGGACTTTAACAATGATGAATTTATGAAGTCTTTATTGGACCAATTAGAAAATACTAGTTGGGATCAATATATGAACCTATGTTATAATACTATAATGATGTTTCCTGACCAGGTACTTCAGTATGATGAAAAAACAGCCAAGCATAAAATTAAAAGTTTAGGTAGAATTTTACTACATTTTGAAGATAAAGAAGATTTTGAAAAATGCGCAAAGCTTAAAAAGATACAGGACCAAATAAAAAATTGTTAATAACTTTTAGAAAAAAGTCCTAGAAATATTTTCAATTCCCAATTTTTTTTATTATATTTATAATATAATTAAATAAACGGAATATGACTGAATACACAAACCTTACTTATCTACAATCCTTTTTGGATGAAATGCGTTCTTCCTCTTCAGGAAACCATAAAATTGCAACTCTTAAAAAGTATGCTGATAACTCTGATGAAAATTCTGATAGAGAATTCTTACAGAAAGTTTTCTTCTATACCTATAATCCTTACTATAAGTATAATGTTACCCCAAAGAACTGTAGAAAGAATTCAGATCTTGTAGGTCATCCTAATACTTACGGTAGTATCTTTACCTTATTAGACGATCTTAGAAATAGGGTCTGTACTGGCCACTCTGCAATCGCTAATGTAAACCGATTTGTACAAGAATGGCCACAATGGGAAACCATCATTTATTCTATTCTTAACAGAGACCTTAATATGGGATGTGGAACTACTTCCATCAATAAGGCAATCCACCCAGATCTTATTCCTACCTTTAAGGTGGCTTTGGCAAATGCATATAATCCTAAGAGAGTAGATTTTCAGAGTGGAGAATGGTACGGTTCTAGAAAATTGGACGGCGTTCGTTGTATCTGCCGTAAAGAAATGAATACGGTTACCTTCTTCTCAAGGAACGGTAAAGAATTTGAAACTCTAGGTAAACTTGCCGATGAAATTTCTAAGATAGGTGGAGATTTTATTTTAGATGGAGAAATCTGTATGGTGGATAAAGACGGTAATGAAGACTTCCAAGGAATTATGAAACAGATCCGAAAGAAGAATCATCAAATTGAAAATCCTAAGTTCTTTGTATTTGATTATTTAACCTTAGATGAATTTGATGATAAGATTGGAACCACACCACTTACTGAAAGACTTAAGAATGGTTATGATCATCTTCCAGAAAATATTAATTCAGATATGTTGGAATTCTTACCGCAAGTTCAATTGACTACCGAAGAACAGTTTACTGAAATGGCTAAAGAAGCTGAAGAGGCTGGGTTTGAAGGAATCATGGTTAGAAAGAATACTGGGTATGAAGGTAAGAGAAGCCACAATCTTCTAAAGGTTAAAAAATTCCATGATGCTGAATACACGGTATTAGAATGTATTAACGGTACCATGAGATGGACAGAAAACGGAAAGCAGATTGAAAAAGAAGGTCTAAGTAATATTATCATTGAACATAAAGGTAATAAGGTAAGCGTAGGATCTGGATTTTCTAAAGAACAAAGAGAACACTACCTTAACAATCATAATGAACTAATCGGTAAAACTGTAACCGTTCAATATTTTGAAGAAAGCCAAAATCAGAACGGTGGTTATTCACTCCGATTCCCGGTAGTGAAACACATATATAAGAATGGGAGGGATTGTTAATGTATCCATTCCATATCTCACCTGTAGTAAGAGAAAAGAAATTAAATAATATATATTGTATGGAACTATTTGAAGTATATAGCAGAGGAAAAGACATAACTGTTTTTGACGTGGATGATACTTTAGTTGTTACCAAAAGTAAGATTAAAGTTTTTAATCCAAAGACAGGTTATGAGATTGAACTTACACCACAAGAATTCAATACATTTAAAACTAAACCTCATGACAAATTTGATTTTTCTGACTTTAGAGATTTAGAAATCCTTAAAGGTGGTAAAATTATTGAATGGGTTTTTAACATCTTAAAAAGAACTATAGCAAAAGGTAAAGCAGTAGGAATTATTACAGCAAGAGATGATGCAAAACTTATCTATGATTTTCTCTCACATAACGGAGTAAAGATAAACCCAGACTACATATTTGCTATTAATGACCCTTCTCTAGGATTTACTGGATCTACTGCCCAAAAGAAAAAGGAAGCTTTCATGAAATTTGTCCAAATGGGATTTAGAAACTTTCAATTCTTTGATGACGATAGAGAAAACATTAAAATTGCAAATAGCTTAAACAAAGAATTACCAGAAGTAAAAATGAAAGCTACCTTAATTAAACAAAAATGGATTCCAAACTTCGACGACTTCAGTTAAAGGTAAATGCCTTTGAAAATATTTTACTTAGTATTAGAGATCTTTCTAATTCTTCTACAACTAAAGTTGGTTGTATGGCATTAAAGAAAGACTTTAGTAAAATAGCAAGCTTTGGTTACAATGGATCCTACAGTGGTGCTGAAACTAACAAAGAAACTGGAACAGAAGAAGATTCATTAACACCGGGTGACAGTGGATTTATTCATGCTGAGGTAAATATGATTGCTAAGTTTCAAGAATATGATCCACAAAATTACATAATACTCTTAACACTATCACCATGTAAAATGTGTACCAAGATTTTGGTTAACGCAGGATTTAAGCATGTTTATTGGATTCAAGATTATAGGGATACTGCTCATCTTGAAATTTTTAATCAATGCAATGTTACTCATGGTAAAATTTCTAACCTAGTAAATGACTACCACATAATAAAGAGCTGAATATATACAAAAAATAGTATAGCCTCTTGGTCGTTGAAGCATTAACATTTAAACTATCTCTTGATTTTTTTGTCTACTTAAAAAAGTATAAAATAGATGTGTCTAAAATCAGAATTGGATTTTATGACCAAGCTAGTCAAAAAACTGAATTTACGGATTTTGCTAATGTAGCAGAAATGGAAAAATTCTATCAAAAAAATTATGTACCATTTGATCCTTGTTATGTAGGTGATATTGCATCTATCCAATTATTTTTAGGAAGTAGTGAATTATATGAATTCTTAACGGAATATAGAGCTGAGGATTTAACAGGTAATTTTAAACTTACATCAGGTTCTTCATTTGATATTCAAAGAAATTCACAACGAAAGGTTTTAGTAGAGAGGCAGATAGGATTTATAAATAAGGCGGTTAAAGATTACCAAAAGTATTGGGGTGAGATTTATAGAATATATACAACAGGGATATATTCACCATGTTATGCTGTACCAGGCTGGTCAGAAGGTACATGGTATTTAAATCAACTAAGAAAGGCTTTTACTGCTCAGCGTGATACATCTGAATTTCCTTATGATGACGCTGATATTATTAATGAACCGCCTGAATAAATAAAAAAAGATAAGATTAAATGGCATTCAATCTAAAAGAATATATCATCTATAGAAATGAAGTTAAAAGGGAGCTTTTTAACGGTGAGGTAGATGAAAACTTTAAAGCAGTAGCTAACCCATGGGTTGATAACAGAACATATGAGGAAGGTCATATTGTCTACCACCCTGTAGAAATTATAGATGCTACAGGTGGCACGAGCGTTTCATCTGAGGCTTTAGCTTGGTGGAGAGCTAATAAGAGAACTACATTAGGAGTATTTGAAACTTCTGAATGGGATTTAATTGGAGGTATAGGTACTGGAGATCTTACTGTTACAGGCTCTAATAGTTATGGAAAAATCATAGTTAATTATACAGGAGTAACTCCTAGTCTACAGGCAGGTAATGATTTTACATTAGATGCATCAATACCAAATGATACTTTTAGATTAATTGCAGGTGCTGGTGTACAATTACAATATGATCCAACGGTAAATGCAATTAAGCTTATTAATACTTCTGCTGGTGGTGAAATAAATCAAGGATCAAACATTGGGACTGGTGCAACACACCAGGATATATTTGATGGTATGACTTCTACCACTTTAGACTTTAGAGGATTGGATGCTTCTAATAGTACGTCAATATTAGGACCTGCTTTATCGGTAGGTTATAATTCAGCTACAAAGAATGTGGTTTATAATTTTGATTCTGCTAACATTGAATTAGCAACTCTTAATAATGGATCTCCTACTATAACAATGCTATCTGATGTAAATTCACCATCACCCGTACCATCCGATATTTTACAATGGAATGGTAGTAATTGGATAAACATAGCACCTTCTGCTGCAGGATTAACTGGAGATACTGGTGCAACAGGTATACAAGGACCACAGGGTGTTGGACCACAAGGACCAGCTGGACCACAAGGACCTTCCATAACAGGCCCACAAGGCGCAACAGGTATACAAGGACCGACTGGACCACAAGGTGAAGCTGGACCACAAGGACCCGTTGGTGCAACCAGCCCGTTTATTGGACCGCAAGGGCCACAGGGTACCGGTGAGACTGGAGCTACAGGTGTTCAAGGACCACAAGGTTCACAAGGGGAAACTGGAGCCACTGGTGCTGATGGTACATTTGGTGGTGCTACATTTGATTATGAATTTAGTACTGATCTTGATGTATCTGTAGATCCTGGCTTTAGTTATGTTCGCTTAAACCAATCTTCACAAAATACATCAACAGTAATGACCATAAATAATTTTGGTGTTACTGGTTTAGATATATCAAACTTTTTAACTACAATACAATCTTCTACAGGTATTCCTAAAGGTCATGTAAGAATATCAGCTAAGGCTGATTCTAATGAATTTATATTATTTCAAATTACTGATTTAGAACCTTTACCTAGTCCAGGCCCATCAACATATTGGGATTTGGATGTAGTACCTATTGCTTCTACAGAAACTTCTCCGTTTACAATGGATGAGGATATATTAGTATCATTTGTTGTAACTGGTAATGTTGGACCAGAAGGCCCACAAGGACCACAGGGAGAAGCTGGACCACAAGGTATACAGGGTGGAGATGGACCACAGGGACCACAAGGTGTCGGTCCTCAAGGTGAAACTGGACCACAAGGACCACAAGGAGTACAAGGTGAAACTGGACCACAAGGACCACAAGGACCACAAGGTGAAACTGGACCACAGGGCATACAGGGTGCAGGTCCACAAGGTGAAACTGGACCTCAGGGACCACAAGGTGAAACTGGACCACAGGGTATACAGGGTGCAGGTCCACAAGGTGAAACTGGACC
>JAAHTH010000626.1_pt1 | contig 33004 bp, 57 predicted proteins | sample 6116091 | NCBI WGS metagenome assembly JAAHTH01 (sample SAMN13939990, study PRJNA603662) | sponge metagenome | isolation source: marine sponge | host: Mycale hentscheli | place: New Zealand | collected 2006
ATTGGGCTGATGATCACATAACTGAAGCTAAAGTAAATATTGATCAAGTATTTGACTTCTTTATGAATAAATCCAAAGGTGAAGATGGTGAAGAATATAAAGATTATAGTCTTTGGAATCCTTATGGTGATGGTGATATGTTAGACCCATATGATAGTGAAGATATGATAGAAGAAAAGTGGTCAGAGAAGTATAAAAAATCTATAGATTGTAATTCACCGAAAGGATTTTCTCAGAGAGCACATTGTCAAGGTAGAAAGAAGAAAAAATAATCACATTTTTTTTATAAAGCATTGATAAGAAATAATTTTTAACCCATATTTATTTATATATGGGTTTTGATGTTTTAGTAAGGATTTTAGTTGTGATTATGGCGCTATTACAACCGATAATAATTTTATTGGTTTGTGGTGAAATAGTATCTTTTTCATCTGCTTGGCAAACCGAATTACAACCACTTTTTATCTTAACAAATACAACCACAAGTTATTTACTATATAGTGTTAATAAGTGGAAAATACCGGCACTATTTTTATTATTCTTAACAGCTTTTTCAGTGGATTTCACACCAATATTTCATAATGTTTTGGCAACATTTTTCTTTGTATCTTGTATAAGATCATTATATAGTATTGTTAGGTTAAGACATTATATGTGGTTATTTTTGGCAACAACACCATTATTACCATTATATGGGTTATTTTGGTTTGAGTTTGCATCTGTATGGGTATTATGTTTTTATCACTTAAATCTTATGTGGGAAACTCGCAAACTGAGAAAATGATATATTTATAAATAAAAAATATTATGAACAATATATACACTAAACATGTTAATTTGTTATTCGAATCAATCCAAACAGAATCTGAGGTAAAAGAATCTGAAGGTAGGTCACTTATAAATTCAATTTTAAATGAGTTAAAGTTGGGTATGAAAATGGTTTTTATCTTTGGCGGTGGTATTGGTTCATTTATTGGTCCAGTAACTGATTTACTAAATAATGAAGGTTTTAATATGTCAAAAGAAGAGATTGGTTTATTACTGATTGCATCTTTTGCGATTTTGTTAAAAGAATCTCCTGAACTTATTGATAAGGTTAAAGAGAAATTAAAAGAAAAAGGTTTATTAAAACATTTAGGTAAAGTAAGTGATTTTATTAGTAAATCAAAAAAACTTGTTTCGGTGGTTGCGGAAAAAACAGGTAAAGTTATTCATAGTGTTACTGATATTTTAGGATTTACCTTTCTATTAGTCCCAACAATGAAAATGGTGGGTGAAGTTATAAATGACAATCACGTTACTTCAGGTAGTTTAGGTGAGTTTATCACTGGTTTAAGTATTGCTGTTGGTGTATATGGGTTTAAATCTGTATTGGGTAAAGTTTTAAATAAGAAAGATGATAAACCTTATGATGAAAAAGTAGAAGAGGGATATCACATTAGAACATTCTCAAAAGACACAAATGAATCTGAGTTAGTATGGCACAGAGATAAAGAAGATAGGATTGTGGAATCTATTGGGGATACCGATTGGATGATACAATTAGATAATGGTATTCCCACACCTTTAACTGAGAAAGTATCTATCCCAAAGAATACATACCATAGAGTTATCAAAGGAAGTGGAGACTTAAAAGTTAGAATTAAAAAATCATAGTTATGGGTAGAATAGAGAAGAAGAAAAAACTAATCATAGAAAGAGCCAACAGAAAAATGTTAGGTGAGTCTGAAATGGATTGTCCAAAAGCAGCTAAAGACTTAGAGTTAAATACTAAGAATAGAAATAGTGCTATTAAAGCTGAACATATTAAGTATGGTCCGTTGAATGTTGATGAGCCTGGTGATTATTGGGAAGATTTGGCTGAACATTGGGATACAACAGAAGAAGCTGCTAAAAAATCTTTATGTGGTAATTGTGTTGCATTTGATATTTCATCTAGAATGGATGATTGTATGCCTGGTGAGACTTCAGATAATGATGGTAGGTTAGGTTATTGCTGGATGCACAATTTTAAGTGTCATTCTGCTAGAACATGTTATACTTGGGCTAAAGGTGGTCCGATAAATGATGATGATGTATCTTATGATTGGCAAGAGAGAAACCAAAAGTAATATGGAATTATTTCAATATGAAGCAGAAGTTATTAGAGTTGTCGATGGTGATACCATTGATGCTAAAATCTCACTTGGGTTCGATGTCTATGTTAAGAAAAGAATTAGATTTCAAGGTTTTAACGCACCAGAATCTAGAACAAGGGATTTGGAAGAAAAGAAAAGAGGTTTAGCAGCAAAAGACAGAGTTATAGAAATACTTAAAGAGAATGGTAATAATTTTTTACTAAAATCACATGGTGTAGGTAAATATGGAAGATGTTTAGGTGAAATATTTGTTGAGACATTAGGTGATGATTCATTACAAAAAACATTAATCAATGAAGGGCACGGAGTTGAGTATAATGGAGGAAAAAGATAGATATGAGATTTGATGGTAAAAGTACAGGTTTATTCTCTGATGAAGAACCTAAAAAGAAAAAGAAAAGAAGAATTAAGATTACTGAAGATCAGTATAATAGATTATTCAATATAAACGAAGAAGACGAGGGTGGTGAAAGTACCAGTTCATCTTCTGGTGGAGGAGGTGGTTCTGTATGGGCATCTGGCGCATCTTCTTATCCTAACTTAACTAGAGGTAAAGCAAACCCTATTGGTAATAGTGTTTGGAATTCTGGTGTAAACAGAGGCCCAGCCAATCCATTATAAAAAAAGGGGATGATTAAATCCCCTCATTTTATTTTCCAGTTTTTGTTTGTGTTTTAGGTTTTCCTTTTGTTCCTTTACACCCACATCCTTTTTGTGCCATAATATTATATTTTTATTTTTATGTTATAACTCTTTCATTATAAATACTTAATAAAAAAAATAAATAATGTTTTGTTAATTAATGATTTATTCTTATCTTTAGTGAAAATGATTTACTATGAATAAGGATAGATTAAAAGAAGTGTTATCAATACCTTCAGTATATGAGGAGGAAGGGTTAGTAAGAGATTATATACAGAAGTATGCTGAAGAGGAAGGGATTGATTACCATATAGATAAAAAAGGAAATATATACCTCACCAAAGGAGGTGAAGGTAAATTGACAGAGGGGGAGTTTTACCCTTGTGTCGTTGCTCATATGGATACGGTCCATAAAAAACATACCCCTTTAATTTACGCAAACCAAAGATTAGATATTGTTGAACAACCATATGAGGATAGTCAATATAGTGATTTAGAGCAAACTGCACTTATAGCTAAATTACCGGGAACTAATACTCAAACAGGTATTGGTGGGGATGATAAGTGTGGTGTTGCAGTTTGTTTGGAGATGTTGGATCACTTTGACATTATAAAGGCAGCTTTCTTTGTAGAAGAGGAGATTGGTATGAGGGGTTCTAAAGAGGCTGATAAGGAGTTTTTCCAAAAAGTAGGTTACGCCATTCAGTTCGACGCACCTTCATCTAATTGGATTACAGAGGTTTGTAGTGGACAGAGGTTGTTTGATACTGACTTTAAAGAGTTAATCACTGAGGACTTGTCTAACAATGGTTATACTACATTCAGTAATGATCCATTTACTGATGTTAATCAGTTAGCTAAGAAATTTGATTTCTGTTGTTTAAATTTAGGTTGTGGTTACTATAGACAACATACAGATAGTGAGTATGTTATTATAGAAGAGGTAGAAGATGCGGTTAGGGCTGGTAAAAGTCTAATCACCAAACTAAGGTTTGATCATTATGAACACAATAAAAATAAGTCTTCATCTTTAGAAAATAGTGGTGGGTATGATTATGATTCTTATTATGATGTTGATGAAGAAATCAAAGAAATTTCTAAAGATATTACTGAAGGTGTTATTGGTATGTTATCTGAGGGTTGTGATAAAGAAGAAATTAATGAATATGTGTATCAGATGTTAGAAAGTTTTTATTAAAAAATTTATATATTATGAATAATTTATTAGATAAAAAAAATATAGTAAGTATTATTTTACAAAAGTTATCTAAGTATGGTAACATACCTAGTGATGGTTTTTTGTGTGGTGGTGCAGTTGCAAATATGTTAATGAGTTTAAAATGGGGTGATAATCATTACCCTATAAATGATTTAGATATATTTATAGAAACTAAAAAAAGTAGTGTTAATAACACACCATTAAGGACAGATAAATTAACTTTAGATAATAGTTATGATCATCTAAATATCTCATATAATCATGGAAATTCATATAGAATAATATCATCAGTAAGAGATGGTATGATAAATATTGTAAAAGTATTTAGGGAAAATAGAGATAAGTCTAAAAACTATATGTATATCTTAAAAGGTTTTGATTTAAATTGTACACAAGTGGGTATTGATTTAAAAACTGGTGAATTAATTTACACTGATGAGTTTAAAACCTTTTTAGATGACAAACAATTAAAAGTTGTTGCACCTTATACACCAGCACATACTGCAATTAGGATTTTTAAAAAAATAGATGAGTTAGGTTGTTATTGTGATGTTGATAGTCAGATGAAGTTGTTGTCACAACCACTAAACAACCCTAATATGATAAGATATGGGAGGTCATATACTGGTGTTTTTGCTTTATTTTTTAGTATAAAATATAAAGAAATGTATGATTCATACTCTGATAAGATAAAACCATATTTTAAGATGGTTAGTCTATATGAGTTTAAAAAAGTGATGTGGGAGAAAAGATGGGAAATTAAAGATAACTCAAATTTAAAACAAGTAAAAACACAACATGTATTAAATTGGTTAGATCCACATAGAAATCCTCCACAACAAAGTTTAGATAATTGGGCTAAAATGAATGGTAAAGTATGGGGTGTATTACCTGTCAAATATAATACACCTGACGAGAATTTTATTGATGTTGTGGATCAGGTATTTTCACCACTAACACTTATGGGTGTTTGGGGTATGTTATATGGTGGTTTAAAGAAATCTTTAATTAAAAAAGTTAAAATTACTTTAAAATATGATAATTTAAAAGAGTTATCTATGGTTATTAATCAATTTTATAATTGTGATTTTAGCGATACGACAGCAAATGAATTAGATAACTATATTGGTAATAATAGAGAATTCGCCTCAGTTATTTACAAATATTATTTAAACATACAAGAATCTATTGAGTTAAAAAATACGATTATAAAGTTATTAAATAAAGAAGGTAAGTGGTTTTCATCAATGATATTTAATTTATTGATTAGTAATGGTCATCCCTTAGTTAAACCAGATATGAATCTGATTATGGGGTTATTTGAAAAAGAAAAGGTGAAATTAACTAAACCTATTGTAAGTGGGGTTGATTTATCTGGTATGAAATTACCTAATGATGTTGATGTTAAAGAGTTAGTATCAGAATATGATTTAGCATATGCTGGTAAGAAACTTAGTAATTGTATTAATAACCCTAATCAAAAGTATAAAGAGAAGATTAATAAAGGGAATACTAAAATATTTGTTATTACAACATCAGGTAGTATGTCTGCATTAGAGATAAATAAACAATCCACTCTTGATGGTACAACTATATGGAAAGAAAGATGGACACTATCTTATTGTAATAAAGTATGTAATGACTACCATAAACATATTAGTATGTATATTTTATCTTATGTGCAGAAAGAATTGTTATTAAGTGACATATCTAAGACTTTAGAAAGATTAGAAAATAGAATGGATACTTCATTAAAGATAATGGATAACAAACAAGACACAACAACAAAAGATAACCCTGTGTCACATGATGAAGTTAATTTATTTGATTTAGGTGATGGATTATTCCCTACACCAGTAAATGTAGAAATAACAGATAATGATGTAATTAATGAGAACATTCAAACAGAAATAATTACTATTAATGAGTTGGATAACAATTATACTACTATCACCACAACAGATAATGGGTTATACCCATTCTAATGTTAAGTTTTTAGCAGATATTGACATTTATAACTTTTTTTAGTATTTATAGTATAAAGAATTAACAATAATTTAATATTAAAAATACAATTATGGAAAAATTAGTGATATTTATGTCGTTTTTATTTTTAACTTTTAGTGGTATCTCACAAAGTAAGGATAGTTTGTTTTATGATGGTGATGACTTATATAAAAAAGTTTCTTATTATGATAATGGTGAGATAAGAGAAACTGGTTATTATGACTCTGATAAGAATAGAGTTGGTGAATGGGAAACTTACCATAGAAATGGTGTAATTGCATCTGTAGGTAGGTTTAGTAAAAATAAAAAACATGGTGAGTGGTTAGTATACAACTATACAGGAAATTTACTAGGTAAGATGTCTTACGAAAGAGGATCCAAAGTAGGTAAATGGTTAAGATATGATGAAGATGGTAATATTTTAGCTACTATAGAATATTAAACTAAAAAAAATATAAAAATCTAAACCCATCTATTAAGGTGGGTTTTTTTATTACTAAAATTATGGGAGAATACGTTAGAAAAATAGGGTCAGAAAAGAAAACTCTAGTAGATAAGGATTTCGATTATTATTATGACTACTACAAAAACAAAGCAAAAAATGATGGTTATAATGGTGAATTGAAGTTTTCAAAAGAGAGGGGTAAAATTATATTTTTTGTGGAGTTAGAAGAGTTAAATAATTCAGATTAATTAATATTAAATGATATTTATTAATATGGGGTTTAATTTTAATAAATATGATGGGGTTAGTTTTCATAAGGATGAAATAATTCATAAAAAAATAAAGGCTTTATTAGTTTGGTTTGAATATAAAGCTCAAGATTTATCTTTATCTTATAAAGAAAAAATAAAGTTATTAGACAATATAATCAATAATATGGCTGAAGAAGAGTGGTATGAAGTATCAAAATTCTTCAATAGCATCAAATCGGATCTGATTAAAAAGGGGAGGTAAAAATTAAAAGAACTATAAAGAAAAACAATGTTTATGGAAAATATTTTATTGTTAAATAATGATTATACACCAATAAACGTCACAACATTAAAGAGGGGGTTTAAATTAGTTTTTAAGGGTAAAGCAGAGATTATAAGTCATGATGAGGCAAACCCATTAGAAACAGAATCTAAAAATTACCAGAGACCTACGGTTATAAGGTTATTAAGATATATTAGTATACCATATAGAAAAGTAAATCTCACTAGATTTAATATTTTTAGGAGAGATGGTTATAAATGTATTTATTGTGGGTCCGATAAAAATTTAACATTAGATCATGTAATACCTAAATGTAAAGGGGGTAAAAATAATTGGAAGAACTTAGCGACTTGTTGTCGTAAATGTAATACACTTAAAGACGACTCTTCGGTTGATGAGTTTTTAGAAACTACGGGTTATGTTATGTCACACAAACCATTTAAACCTAATTACGCTCAGTTCATAAAAAAGATGGGTGGTAATATAAAAGATGATTGGGAACCATTCTTATAATCACCAAAGGATTGTTTTGTTTTCTTCCCATAATTTCCTACCAAAATATATTTTATTTTGAATTAATGGTATGGAGTATTTTAATATTTCCATGTAAGTATTCATATATTCGGGTAATTCAGGTGTAGATAATTTCCAAAATATATTTCTATTTTCCATTGATAATTCTTTTTTAGTTAATTCTTCCCTAGATTTTGATATGGATTCATATGAAAGTATCATACTATTTACTAACTTTTCAGAATGTAGTAGACAAGGAGAAAAGATGTGGTTATAAAAGTTCTTATCTTGTTTTTGAAGATAATCTAATAATAACCACTTCTTATGCTCAAAATCTATAGGCGGTTCCATCCACCAATTAAACCTCAGTAGTTTCATTTGACAATAATCCTAGTTCTTTATCTATTTCATAAATGGCTAATCCACTATCACCAACCATTTTTAATTTATCAATAATATCTTTAAACTTTGTCTCTTCTTCTCTTTGTTCGTTTACAAACCATTGCATATAGTTATCAGTCATAACATCATTAACTTCTCTTGCAGCATAAACTATTTTACCTACTATTTTGGAAACTTCTTTTTCTTGATGTAATGAATTACTAAAATGTAATAATAGATCAAAACCATCATCAAACTTCTCCATATAATTATATTGTGGTATTTGAGGTTTCTCATCTCTTTCTAATACATAATTCATTAGTTTTAACATATGTTCTCTTTCTTCTTCTGATTGATTAAAAAAGAATGTCGAGATTCCGTTAAAACCTCTGTTACCAAATTCAATTGCTAAATTTAGATAAAAACAAGATGAATGGTTCTCTAACCATATCTGTTCATTAATTAATTCTAATACAACTTCATTCATAATTTTTTAAATATTTTTTTAAATAATTTTTTTATTTTATTCTCCTCTTTCGATATTAAAAAAGGGTGCTTTCTACCTGTCAATGACTCATAGTAAGGATTCATCTCACCAGTATATGGATCATAAAGAGGTATTTCGTATTTTTGTTTATTATTACTTTCCATATATTAATAATATTGTTTTTATGGTGAAAGTGAATTATATTTAATGATGATATGAAAATTTTAAGAAAAATAATAAATTTTATTAACCCCTTTCATAAGAGTATTAACATACATTTCACTAATAAAGAGTTAATACCGATATATGAAAACGTTAAACTAAAACACATCCCCTCTATAGGTGATAAGGTGTTCTTCAACGATAAAGATGATATACTTTATATTATTGATATTGTGCATTTCTACAAAAACGATTTTCAGTTAATTTATGTTGTTATAGATGATAACATATAAAAGGTTTAAACATTTTTTTTGTATATTTATATAAAAAAAACAATATGTTAAAATTGTCATCATTAATTAATGAAAATAAAGGTGGTAACCAACCAGTTAAAGGTGTGGTGATCAAGATAATTAGATTCTTAGAAAATAAGTTTGGTGATGTTGAATGGGAAGATATAGATAGTGAATATGATGAAGATACTTCTGAAAGTATTTTTAAAGAATTAACTAATACATTAAAGATACCTGTTGAAAAGTCTATTGAACTATATTATCTTTATGTAAATAATATAGAAGACATTAGAAGTGGTGATGATTCTTGGAAAGAAAACCCTAATAGGGTAGATTATACAGAAAAATTTAGTGATAAACATATTGCCCTATCTTTAGAATTAGATACGATACCATCTCTTATATCGGAAGACAGAAATAAATATTATGGATTAGATCAATTCACTTATTATGTAGATGGTGGTGATTATATAATTGGTAATACTGATGAAGTTAGAGACGCTATTAGAGAATATGTGGAAAATGAAACCTATGGTTTAACTAACCATTCTAACGTTAAAGAAGTGTATGATAGTGAAATACGTTATGGATTTAGAGAAAGGTTTATTTGTGAATTTTTATATGTTCCAGAAGAATGGAAGAAAGAAATATCAAACGAAGATGCAAGATATAGAGTTGCAGAAATGGGTGAAGGTGAAGATTTAATATCTGAATTATGGGGAGATAATCCAAAAACTTTGGAATTAAAGTCTAAGTATGAATCACTAGAGTTATTAAAAAGTGATTTAGAAGATAAAATTAATCAAACCGATAATAGTGGAGAGATAGAGTTATATCAAGAAAAAATCGATGTTATTGAATCAGAATTAGAAGATTTATACGCTGATATAAGAGAATACTTATATGATTATGAATATGATAATTCATACGATATGTTAACAAATAATTTAGATGAGTGGTTAGAAGAGTATGATTATATGTCTAATGGTGAATTAATCACTAGAGAAGATAAATATGGTAAAGAAAAAACTTTTTTCCCTAAATTTTTAAGTGTTGATATTGAAAAAATGAGAGAAGAATTAGAGTCTTTGTTATTAGAAGACGTTGCTAACTATTTTGCTAGTTATGATGGTTTAGAGAGGGAAGTAGAATACAATGGTGTGACATATTATATTTATAGAGTATAAAAAAATATTATGAATAAGAAAGTAATTAAAATATTAAATCACTTATTGAATAAGGGATTAGATTCAGAAGAAATAGGTGAAGTATATGAATATCTAAAAGATGACTTAGGTATTAACAATACAGATGCAACAACAAAAATAATATTATTATATAGGAAATACTCACCAATGTTAGAAGATGGTGAAAATTTTAGTTCTATATCTGACATGAATGTAGATTATGATCCTGATGATATTGATGATAATGTACTCGCACTATCACAACATTTAGATACACACCCATTTTTACTAAAACATGTTGGTGGTTACTATTATGAATATAATTTAGATGAAAGTGAATATCTTGTTGGTACCGAAAAAGAGATAAGAGACATTTTCGATGATAGGGTGGAGGATGAAATTGATAACCTCAAAGAGTATAATATGGATTATGTTCAACGATTTGCAAAATTAGATATGGATTATGTTGAGTCTTTTGCAGAACAAGAGGCTGAGTATTATTATGGTAATGAAGATCCTGAAGAAGTGATTAATTATTTAGGTTATCAGAGTGAGTTAGAATCTAGGTTATCTAAAGGTGAAGAGGCTGAGGAGAGAATGAATAGTATAGATAATAAGATTTCAGATATCGAATCGGAAATTGATGATTTAGAGTATGATGTAGATGAATATAAATCTGAATTAGAAGATTTAGAGTATGATGTTGAAAATGCAGAGTCAGAAGAAGATAGGGAAGAATATTATCAAGAATATATTGCAAAGAAAAATGATATTGAAGATGCTAATGATGAAATTAGAAGTTTAAGAATTGATTTAGAGTCATACCAAAATGAGTTCGATGATTTAGAAAAATTTGTTGATAATTTTGATGAAGATGAAATTAAAAAAGATTTAGCAGAAGAATTGGAAGAACAATATATTGAATCCAGATCTAGTGAAATTACAGATGACATTGAATATGATCCTATTAGTTATTTTAAAAATTTTGGTATGGACGAAAAAGATATTTTAGATCAGTACTTTGACATTGATGAAGACGAAATGACTGATGATTTGTGGGATAGTGATAGGCAAAATATGTTAGCACATTATGATGGTGAAGAACATGAAGAAGAAGTAAATGGTGAAGACTATTATATATATAGAACAAATTAATATGAAAAAATTAATTAAAAAAATATTGAAAGAAGAGGTTCATCCAGATTATGAAAATTTGGTTGAAGGTGATAACTATAAATTAGGTGTTAATATAAAAGAGTTAAAACTAATAGTTTATATTCTTAAAAACTACCATAAAAGTGTTACCGGTATTCGAGAGGCTTTTAAAGAGTTAGGTATTAATAATGATGTATTATTAACTAAGGTTATTTTAATTATCACTTTTAATAGTGGTATCAAAATAATGAATGCTTATAAAACAAAAGACTTATCTAAAATATATGATGGTCCATTTTATAGTGCAGAAGTTGAGTATTATGATGGAATTTATGATGATACTGAATATGAAGAATATAATTGTCATTATTGTGATGGTACTGGTGAAATAGAAGACGAATGTCATTATTGTGATGGTACTGGTGAAATAGAAGATGATGCTGGTGAATATATTGAATGTGATGATTGTGATGGAGATGGGCAAGTAGGAGTTGAGTGTGATGATTGTTATGGTTCAGGAAGTTATGAAGTAGATAACCATGTGGAGAAAATAAGTTATTATAGAAGTAGAGTAATCGCTAAAGAACCAATAACTAGAGGTTTATTGGGTGATATTATTACTGATGTAGAAAAAAACCCTAATATATTAACTTTACCACCAGTTTATATTGATAATGAATATGAATTAGTAGATGATGGTGGTATTGATAAAGATATAGAATTTAGAATAGAAGATTTCTATAGTGATGATATTATTGTCAGAGGTGAATCTTTTAAATTAAAGGCTTTATTTTTTTAAAAGATATTTATTAACATGAAATTTAAATTTACTGAAATATTAAAAGAAGATAGAAACTCCACTAAAAAGAGTAAATATATTAACATGTTGGTAAATATGATGAAAGATCATTTTACTGAACCTGAAGGTGGGTTAATAAGTTGGTCAACAGATTGGATTAACAATACAAATATTGGTGATTATAAAAACAAAATAAGTGAATTTATCGAAGTCAATAATCAAATGACAGAAATTCATAATAAACTTAGTGACGTAATAAAACTAACCCCTAAACAGATTTACGAATTAGGTAAACAAAAGAGAGAATTAACTGAAAAATGGGAAAATTTATATAATCACATTAGACACATATATGAATCATTTGGGGCATCTAAAGAAAATAATTTCATCAATGAATATGGTTTATCTTTAGGTATTCTTTTAGAGGTATGGGAAAAGTTTTATGAGGAAGTATATAAACCAGCTAGAGTAGAAGATGCTATATCTAAATCAAATTTTGGTGGTGTGCAACATGGTTTACCACAGGGTAATTACTCTGAAGATAAGAAACTTAATAGTGTATATGGAGTAAGAAGATATTCAATATTCACTGACAAAGATAATGGTGACTATATATTGGGTATTGATAAAGAATGGAGTTGGTTTAAGAAAGGAATTCAGTTAGATAATTTATACTATAAAAGATATAATTCATTAAAAGAATTAGAGAAAGATCTACATAATATTGAAACTAAATTATTTATTAAGGAAAATGATTCATATTTAGATAGTGATGATTTAGAAGACCTTATTGAGTATATTGGGATGTCTGATATTAATGAAATTAAAGATGATTGGAGAGAAGAAAAGAAATATGAGTCAGATTTAACTTTTGAAGAGTTTCTTGCTGATGAAATCAATATATACTTAATGGATGAAAAAGGTATGGGATATGGATACCTATCAACTAATAGTGCAGAAACATTGGCTCGTAATTATATTAAGTTAGATAAAATAATAAATGACATTTACAATTTGTGATTTATTCTATTGATTTTTAAAAAAGTTTTACATATTTATTTACAAAAAAATTATAATGACAGAATATACGATAACAGAGCTTGCGTATTACCACTGCGATGATGGTGGGTTATTAACAGCTTCTTTTAGGATTGAAGGTGATTCAGAGGATACTTATAGGACAATAGAAACTGATGAATATTATTATTGTGCCGAAAAAGAATCTTCAGAAGATGATGAATACCACACCAAAGAATGGGAAGATGGTGATTTAGATGAATCTGGTTTTTACTATTCTCACTTTGATTTTAGTGAATGGATGGATTATGAACACAATGAAGAAAAAGTTATTGAGTTTATATACGACAATTATCAATTAGAGGACCTACCAGAACCAGAATTAGAATAAAAAATTCAATATATCATTGTCAGAAACAAAAAAAGTTACTATATTTGTTAGACAAACAAAAGAAAGTTCTTTGAAAATATTAATAATATCTAAACGAATGATTTCAGCAAATTTTTCTTACAAGATCAATTAAGTTGAAAACAGAGGGTTACCCTACCCCTCGGTAAAATTAAAACAGAAAAAAGGGTAACCTATGGAAAGGTTATAAAATATATTCCATTGTCTTACCACAATTAAAAAAAGGTATGTGGGGACGATCATCACGTTAAATAAAAGTCGAATCATCATTCCGAGATATTTTAAAGAGGAGTGACAGAGCGGTTTAATGTACCAGACTTGAAATCTGGCGTACCGAAAGGTACCGGGGGTTCAAATCCCTCCTCCTCTGCACTAGTCCCCGAAACTCCTCACCATAAACGCCTAAGTTGTCAAAGGTAAGGATTAATGGCAATATCTCACAAACGATTAAGTGGTACATGACACTTGTGAGGTTGTACTAATAAACGATATGGAATGGAGTTTCATAAAGGGGTATGGCCCATTCGTCTAGGGGTTAGGACGCTAGGTTTTCATCCTAGAAACAGGAGTTCGATTCTCCTATGGGCTGCGGAAATAAATATTGATGGTCCTGAGGTCAAATGGTTAAGATATCGCACTGTCACTGCGCATGGAGCCGGTTCAACTCCGGTCAGGACCGCAACATAAACCATATCTTTAATTAGGTATGGTTTTTTTATGTTCTAAATTATTTTTTCCTTTTTTTTACATATTTATAGTATAGATGTATATAGAAAAAGAAAATACAATAGATATGCGTAAAACAAATTTACAAAAACTAAAAATACTGGTAGACGAATTAGAAAGTTTAAGTGATGGTGATAAAGGGTATACTAGTGTATTATCTGAAATTGAAAAAATAATAGAAAAAGAAAGGACAATTATTTCTAATTTAGTAAAGAGTGATAAAAAAATTAACCACTACGAAAAAATATGTTCCACAATTCTTTCTTTAATCGGTAAAAACAAAATTAATTAATCATGAGTGATAATCAAAATGTATCTAAAAATGGTTGGTCAGAATATGGGAGACTAGTACTGAAAGAATTAGAAAGACTTAATGATGGTCAAGATAAACTTAAAGAAGAGATTGATAAGAAATTTCAGGAGTTAAATGAAAAGATGACCGAATTCAAAAACACTGAGAAAGAGGTTGATGAAATTAAAGAATGGAAAGAAAAAGTAACTGAGGTTTGGTCTGCAACTCAAATGAAGTCTGTAAAAGATGAAGTTTATAAGCAAAAAAATCAATGGGCTAAAGTCACTGGTATTATTATAGTCGTACAAATTATTATGAGTTTAATCATTGCTTTTAGAAATCAGATATTTGGGTAAGGTATGAGTAATTTAGATGAAATAAGAAAATTAACCGATTCTTTTTTAATGGTGGATAATAACCTTAAAGAAGTATTAGAATATCTTCCTATATGTATACATGAAATATCTATGGATGGGATTATAACCTCAATGAATCAGAATGGTATAGATATGTTAATTGGGTTAAATGGAGAAGATATCATTGGTTCAAAATATATTGATTTTATTTCAGATAATGATAAAAATTATGTTACAACCCATTGGAATAAGGCTAAAAAAGGTGAAATAAATAAATTCACATTCAGAGGTAAAAAAGGGAGAAAGTTTTTAAGTTGTTTTAGTCCAGTTATAGAAGAAGAAAAAATAACAAGAGTGGCTGGATTTTCCATAATATTACCTGAAGATGAGCATTAAGAAACTTAAAAATTTAACAGAATCTTTGGTTAGGGTTGAAGGTAACCTTAAAGAAGAAAAAGAAGTTTTAGAATTTATTTTAGAACACACTACAGATGGTTATTGGGATTGGGATTTAACAAGTAATTACCAATACTTATCACCTAAGTTAAAAAAACAATTGGGGTATAGTGAAGATGAAATGGAAAACAAACCTGAGAGTTGGCAAACCATTTGTGATAAGTTAGACTTAGAGAAGACTGAAAAGAGGATAGAAGACCATTTAGATGGTATTACAGAAGACTTTAAGAGTATTATGAACTTCACCCATAAAGATGGGCACATCGTAAAAATATTGTGTAGAGGAAAGGTTGTTAAGAGAGATGAGAATAACCAACCATTAAGAATGATTGGTACCCACACCATTATATTGTAATTCTATTAACTTTAATATCAATACCATTATTTACCCCCCACTCTTCGAAACCATCAGCATGATTTAATCTATCTTCCCACATCTCAATTTCTGTTACATTAGGGTTTTGTTCAATTAATTTTTTAAGAGTATTTATTTTACTTGTGAATGTATCACCTTTTTCTTTATAATGATACTCGTCAAAGATAACACCATTTTTATTAAGGATGCTTTCTACTTGATTTGCTAGTTTAGGGATTCTACCTGTTAACATAATCATTAATGCGTTATCACCTTCAGATTCTTTATTATAATCGTCAATAGTAGAAGGGATAAGTTTTACATTAAATGTATTTTCATCTAATGATTCTGGTTTACCCCACCATCCTTTATGTGGGTAATCTTTTTTATTCTTTGCCTCCCATAAAACAATACCATCTTCTTTGTTTGGTGTGTCTGCTAATGTCCCATCAAAATCAAAGATGGATATTTTGTTTATTGTTTGTTTCTCTTCCATAATTAAAACTCTTCCGTATCTAACACTTTCATTCTTTAAATCTAATACACTACCTTGTGCCCAATCAGCAAAGTTTTCAAATGGTACAATGTGCGATACACCATCATATCTGAATTCAATTTTTTTATTGGCAAAATCAATATCTCTATCGTATTTAAATTGTAATCTACCATCTTTTGACTCATAAATGTTATTATATCTTTTTTCTAAATTAGTTTTTTCTATGATATCATCTATAATTAATTTACCTTCTAACCATTCATCATATTGACCTTCATCGTTATCTTCAACCCACCTTTCTAAATTGTTATTTAATTCTTCTACATGTTCATTCGAATCACTATTCCAATAACCCGCTTCGTACCAAACATTTTCTAAATCAATTTTTGGTTGAAATTCTAAATCTGCAACTTCGTCAAAATCTAATGGTGAATATTCCTCTATTACTTCTTTAAAATCATCAAAAGGTATGGTTACAGAATTATAATTATTATCAACCTCATATTTTATTTCCTCATTGTAATAATCACGTAAAGCTTTTGTCCTTTCACTTCCAGTTATATCTGAAATAGTGTATAAATACTCATCTCTTAAAGTATAGAAAAAACTTTCTGGTAACATTTTTTCTAAGTGTATTGATATTGATTCACTTTCAGGTGTACCATCTGATTCTAAAAATTTTAACGATTCATTATTTTTAGTGATAATAGCAATTTTTTTCATTAATTCTATTGTTTCATCATTAAAATTAATATAATCAAACTCATCACTATCATATTCATCATGGTAATCACCCCCATAATTGGAAAAAGCTTCAGAATATCTCCAGTAATCATCTTCATAAATACCAGTAATTGAAGTATAACTTTGTATATCATCACCTAGATAAAAAGTAACTTCATCAGTATCTATCTCTATACAAGGAGTGTTTAAAGAAGAGTGACCATATGCTTGATACGTTTTTTTACAAGCTTGCATTTTACCATAAAATTTGTCAGGTATATCTGACTGATCAAATTCTTCAGGTTCTTCCTCCATTTTATTTAAGAAAGTTAATATAGGATTTATATCTCTATTTACTTCTTCTATTTCCTCATAGTTACCATCTTCCCTATAATTTAAAAACCATAAAGTAGATACTTTAACGGCAATTTGGTTTGGGAAACCCAATTCTTTCATTAAATATCTAACTACACCTGATCTGTTTGTACCCGATACATTATCATTAATCAGTTTTAATACTCTTATTTCTTTTTTATTAAGGCTCATACTATTTTTAATTATAAATATTAAAAAATGAATTAGAAAGCTTTTGGATTAAAGAAAAAAAATCTTATCTTTGATTTATTGTAAAACGAAATTAAAAATAAAGATTTATGGGATATTTAGATTTGGAAACATTAAGACAAGAAACACCTTCAGTATTTGCGGAAAAACCACACGTTAAAGTATCTGATAAATACACATTCATACCAACAACAGAGGTTATTGATTTATTAGCTGATAAAGGGTGGTTACCTACAAAAGCTAAACAATATATTTCTAGAAAAGATTTATCTTCAAACCAGTATAGGAAACATTTAATTAGGTTTAGGAATGAGAATTTGGTAAATGATTTCAAATCATTAGATGAGACTTTACCAGAGATTGTTTTATTTAATTCACACAATGCAACATCGTCTTTCAGATTTAATATTGGTTTATTTAGATTGGTATGTGAAAATGGTTTAGTTGTGGCTACGGAAAACTTCGGTGAATGTAGAATCAGACACCAAAACTATAACTCTAACGATGTTATTAAAACCATAAATGAGATGACTGATAACTTCCCAATCATCTATAACAATATGGAAAGTATGAAGTCAAAAATCTTAACTGACAATGATGTAATTGAGTATGGAAGAATTGCATCTAAAAATCATTGGGGTGAAGATAGAAAAATTGACTTAGATGGGTTATTAAAAGTTAGAAGGCAAGAAGACGATGGTAATGAGTTATGGAAGGTATTCAATAGAGTACAAGAGAATATGTTAAAAGGTGGTATCATTACTAGTAAAAAAGTAGAAAATAGAACCATTGTAAACAAAACAAGACCTATTAAATCAGTAGATACTAATGTTTCTTTGAATAAAATGTTGTGGGGATTAACTGAAGAATGGTTATAATAGATAATGGGTAAAAAAATAAGGGTTGGTTAACCCTTATTTCCCATGTTCTTATATTTTTCTATTAAGTTTCTTAATTCAGCTGCTTCTTCATAATTTTCAGTCTTTACAGCTTCATCTAATTGAAGTTTAAGGACATCTAATAAATTATCACTATCTATATTATCGATAATCTTTTGTTTTGTTTGATCTCTTTGTGTTGGACCACCATAGAAAGTAATCTCATGTAATATCGAACCCAATATATCAAACAATGTTATCACACACTCACTTTTTGGGTATTCTATATCTGTACTTTTAGTATTGTTTTCTACGTGTAGTGTATTATCGATAACTACAGGTATATTTTTCATTTCTGGTATTGACATAAACTCTAAACTATATATCACACCAGTTTGATCGTTAACACCATCAAAATCTATTCTAATATCTGAGAATCCTTGATTTGAATCTACCTCAAAATATTCGATAGTTTTTCTAATTCGTATATTCTCTATACCTAAATCTTCTCTTTTAATGTTGATTTTTTCGTTTGACCATTCTTCTCTGAATATCTCTAAACTATTACCACCCATTGTTTCACCAAAGATAATGTCTAATGTATCAGCATCATTCATTATGTGGTCAAATAACTGCCCAAATGTTGCCCCATCGTCTATTTTTAGTTGATAATCTAAATAGTATTTTAGAGTATCTATTTTTTCTACAGAACCACTAAAATTATCCTCTAAGAATAAATCACCATTGACATCTAAAAGTATATTTTTCATACTAATAAATATATGAAAATATGGTAAAGTTAGAGTTATTTAAACTAAACTTAGTTGTATTGGTTTAAACCATTCTGGTATCTCTCTATTCTTCCATTTACACATATATGCCTTTTCTACATTGTAATAATTTCTATAACCATCTATTGGGGTTTCTCTTTTACATTCGTCTGGCATTGCTTGTGGTATCTCTGTAAATCCCTTATCTTCTATGTTAGGTAGATTTACCATACACCACTCTAAATGTTGTTGTGTCTTATGTCTTTTACCATACCTGTGAGTGTATTCTTTACATAACTCCATAGTCATATCACATAACCACACATAGTTGGATAACGATTCTCTAACCCATTTGTTTGATGGGTGATTAACGTGTGTTTTCTTATATGGTGCCTCACCACCAGTCATCCAGTGAGCGGTAGATAAAAGTTGGACTTGTTCCACGATCATTTTTACACAATGTTTGTCACAATGATATTGGGCACATAACTTTGGATCTTCATCTAAATAAAATATATTCATAATTTAATGTTTATTAAACAAATATAGTCAATAGGTTTGTTATAAACTAATAACCAGTGATATTTATTAGATATGAAAAAGATTATTATTACAGAAACTCAGTATAAAAGGTTATTTACAGAAAAAATGGTAATGAAAATTGATGGTGACATCGATTTTAAAGGTAATGAATTATCTAATGGTGGTCCTGTTAGTGATCAGTGGACACCAATATTAAATGATTTAGATGATCTTTTAGATGAGTCGGATATAAGATATAAGATAACTGCTGGTAATGATAAGTTTCATAAAAGAGCAAACCCTAAATCTAGACACGCTATTGGTTGTGCTGTTGATTTCGCCATAAGAAGGAGAGGGACTGGAATCAGAAAAAGTGTATTTAATAAAAAGTATGCTAATAAGGTTTTTGAGGTGATGCAAAAATTGGTTAATAAATATTCCTCATCACACGATTTTTCTTGGTTAGACGAATACAATAAAGGGACAGGACATTCAACAGGAGGACACATACATATGTCAATAGGTAGACAATTCTGTGGTGGACCTAAAGGTAAAGAAATTAAGTCTAAACAAAAATTACCATCAGATGCTGGTAAGTTTAATAGTAATGATATACAGGATAAACCTACAAGTACTTCATCTAATACTAGTGATTTAATAAAAATAGGTGCTAAGGGTGATAAGGTAGTAGAATTACAAACTAAATTAAAAAGTTTAAATTACGATTTAGGTACAACAGGAAATAACAAAGATGGTATTGATGGAGTATTCGGATCAAATACTCAGAAAGCAGTAAGGAAGTTCCAAACAGATAAGAAGATACAAGTTGATGGTATAGTTGGACCTGAAACTAAAAAAGAGTTAGGTTTAGCGTAATCACTTATAATAATTCATAATAGAAATATTCTAAGTCACCATCTATCGCATAGTATAATCTTTTTGCTTTTTTCTTTGAAACTAAAGCAGACATTTCTATAGATTTTTCATTTTCATCTAATGAATGTCTAACAACTTTACCAGTTACACCTTGTATTTTATCCCATCTAACATTTGGTTCTTTTTTGGTTGTCTTTCTGGTTGTAGTTTTTCTAACCCTCTTTTTGGGTGTTGTCTCACTTATATTTTCTGACTCTACTTTTTTTCTAGTCATCTTTATCTTCTTTTTTATCTTCAGTATTAAACCATTTGATTATTGAAATAATAATCATTAATACACCCCATTCATTATAATCTAAAGCGAATAACATCATAGCCATTGTAAAGACAGGTGCTTTAAATGCTCCGACTATTATTAAAATAAACCCTATTACTCCACTAATACCTAACGCTTGAATTGTTTCTGCTATATCCATAGTTTTAATTTTTATTTATCATTTGAGTCAAATATAAGAAAAATTAACCAAAAAAACGGCATTAATATAAAAGTATTATAACCTTAACACTAAATTAACACCCATTTGAGTTTTTGTGACTATATATTGTAAGATAAAAACAAAAAACTATAAACCTTAAAAATCATAGTAACCGATAGGGGGTTTAAAACATTAAAAGAAATGAAAAAATTATTATTTGGAGTATTGATGGTGGTATCCACATTAATCTTCGCACAAAGCGGTAAGGTGGTTGATAAGACAGGTGAACCACAATCATTCTGTAAAGTAACAGCACCAGAATTAAATTTGGTAACTTATACTGATTTCGATGGTATATATAAAATTGATGTTCCTGAAGGGACTAAATTGGTATTTGATTATATCAGTTATGAAACTTTAGAAGTAATATCTAAAGATAGTATGGAAGTTACTTTAAAAGATCCTGAAATTAATTTCCCAATTACACTACAATAGTATTCTTTTTTACAGGTATTTATACTATATTTGTAAAAAAGATATTATGGATTTTATTAAAATAGGTATTGGGTCAGCGTTTTTATTTGTTGCACAGATATTGGTTTGGTTTCAAATCTATGCACCTGTTAAAATAGAATGGTTTAAGGGTAAGGGTTCATGGTTTCCATATATTGCGGCTATCCCAATTTCATTTATGTTTATTAAGGGTGTTGAGTATATTGTTTTAGGTACTGGCGGTACTATGTGGCCATCACGAATCATAGGTTTCTGTTTAGGTATAATATCTTTTGCGTTTTTAACATCACACTTCAACAATGAACCAATAACTCTAAAAACAGGTGTATGTATATTTCTTTGTGTTTGTATTCTAGCAATACAAATGTTATGGAAAAGTAACTAACTTATTCTATTTTTATAATATTTATATAATAAAAGATATTATGAAATTATTCCTTTCACAAATTCAAGATATTGACAAAATGCCTTATTACCTTAATAGGTTAGGTGAGTTGAATATTGAAGATAATAATGTGGTATTAAATTACCAACTTAGTGGTAACACATCAAATAAGGGTATTGGTGGTGGATTAACCATACAAGATGGTGATGCTTTAGGTAATGATGTAACATTTAGGATAGGTTCACTTAACACATTAACCGATAGTGATTTAAACACATCAGAATATACCAATGGTAGTGGATACACCAATTTAGGTTTTGTTACCGAATTAAATGATATTGTATTACAAAATACATCAACATCGTCAATGGATGGTGTTAGAGTAATTAAAGAAAAAGATATAATTCATGGTGGAACTATTAGTGGAGAAACCGCTTATAGTGGTAGTAATAGATACATGAAGTTCTTAGTTAAATCATCAGAACAAACTGGTGTAGTTCCTTCAGTAAGTGATTTATTACCTGGTGAGTTGATGTTAAATATTGCTGATGGTAAGTTATTTACATTAAAAGGTACTTCTGGTAATTATGAGGTTATTGAGATAGGTTCATCGGTAAACACTAACCCTAGTAGTGGTACAACATCTACAGGTAATACTTCAGGTACAACGACATCAACACCTACAATACAGAATCTAGTTTGGACTTCACCTGTGGGGACAAGTAATATTGAAAGGTATCCAGCGTATGGTTATTATGATTACTCACACTCAATGTTTATAATCAGAGCTTCAGAGTTAGGTTCTGGTTCTAAATTACTACATGGTTTAGAAATAGAAGTTGGTGGGTATACTAATGGATATACATACAATAATCAAACAATAAAATTAGCACATATAAGTGATTTAGAGTTTGGTGATAATGTTAAAGTAGATTTAACAAATATTAATGGGGTTGCTAATTTAACTTCAGTTAAGAGTGGGTTTAACTGGGTAATAAATAATTCTGGATATCAAACAATAGACTTCGACACCAATTTTGAGTTTAATGGTGATGATAGTTTATTAATTATTTGGGAAAACAGAGATGGTAATTGGGGTTCAGGATTTGGATGGGCTGAATGTCATTTTGATAATACGTATTATGATTCTTGGTTTAAATATCAAGATAATTCATATCCAACAGGGTATGGTACTAAAGATCAATCATATAGACCTAACTTTAAATTAAAATATTAATTATGGCAATAGATAATCAAACTTTAGAGAATGAATTAAATAATTATGGTAACGTAATTATATGTGGAGAAAATAATACTAGGTCTTATATTGTAGCAATTGAGAATGTAATTACCGATGTTACAACACTTAAAAATATAATAGATGGTTATGTATTAAATGACTTTCAGATATTAACTGATATCAGATTATCTGATGGTATATTTAAATGTTTATATGTTAAAAGTTAATTACTTTTAATCTTTTTTCTGTGTTGGGATAAAATATCTAATGAGGCGAATTTAGTTATTACTAAACCTAAGAATAACATTAGTATCATAATTGTACTTGCTGCGTTTCCTGATGTTTTTAAATTATAATTCCATAATCCATGATATATAATAGCAGATAATAATCCTAATACTAAATATATTAGTCTTTTAAATTCTGGGTTTTTAGACATTAATAAACCAAAAACAGAACGAGTACCAAACTTACCCGTATTAATTCTACCTAAAGCAATCCAATAACCAGCAAACATACCAAATAACATATGTGCTATTGTTGATGTGAATGTTCTTGTTTTTAATGCTTCTGTACCATATGCTGAAAGGTATTGTAAGTTTTCAACCATTGCAAAACCTAATCCAACCATACCCATATAAAACATAATAGATAGTGGGTGAACATCTTTTTTCTTTTTAGCGGTGAACAAAATTAAGAATGATAAATACTTTATTAATTCTTCCTTTGGTGCAACTACCATAAAAAAGTTTTGAAATGTATTGAGTAATATAAAATCAGTATTCCAATCTGGTAGTAATACACTTAAAAAAGGTAACATTATTACAGAAAATGCACCAACACCAACATAATGTAAACCATCCACAATATTGATTGTTTTATGTGGTGATGTTAAGTAAATCATTAAAGCATAAATAATGGGTGGCAAAACTACACCCATAAACAACATTATATTAATTCCGAATACCATATAAAATAAATATCATAAGATCACATATGGTTACCTTTATGTTTTTCTTTTCTGTAATATTTCTTTTTATTTCTATGAACTCTATGACGATTGACTCTAAGACCAAACTCTAATTCAGCTTCTCTACTTGCATATCTATTAATTCTTAAAACCTCTTCTTTTGTTAATTTTAATGTATTTTTCATAGTTATTCTTTTATTTTTGATTTATTTTGATTATATTAAAAACAAAAATGTCAATTAATAAAACATATTTACCAAAAATAGAAAAAGTTAAGGAATTTTACAATGAAGATCCCATTAACTTTATTAATAAATATAAAAAATGTGATGTAATGATTGGTGAAATCGATTCTGTTGAATTGGTTGAGTCTAAATTAAAAGAGTATTATGAACAACGCTTTGTTAAATAAAGTAGAAAAATTTCTAAAGGATAAAAAAATCCTAACTAATGAATCATACACTGAAATAAAAGAAGGTGCGGAAAAGTTATATGAAATAAGACATAAAATTGATTGTTTAATACTAGAATTAAAAAGGACAATTTTAGATAATAGCATTCATTTATTACAAGAAAGGGTTATGAATGAAAATACTGAAGGTGTTATTGAAATTTTAGATAATACCAAAAATGTGGTAGATTTCTACAATTATTTAGAAAAGAAAGAAGAGTTGATTAGGGAATACTCTAAATATAAGTTATTATATGATGAACATTATCCAGAACTTAAAGAAATTAAATTTATGTTAGGTTTAAAAGATAGTGAGTTAATTAATATAATAAGAGAAATAGTCGTTAATTACAATGTGGATTCTTGATATTTTAAAGAAAATAAAAGATAAGTATTATGATATTATAGATGACATAATGGAATTTTTAGATGATAATAATATTATTAGAAGGGGATAGTTTGTTTTATAGAAAAATAATTACTAAAATTAGGTATTGATTAATAAATAAAAAAATATAAAATATGATTTCAATTATAGCTGCGGTATCAAAAAATGGGGTAATAGGTGTTGACAATAAATTACCTTGGAATTTACCAGAAGACTTAAAAAGATTTAAAGAATTAACAACAGGTAATGTTGTTATTATGGGTAGGAAAACTTATGAATCCATAGGTAAACCACTACCAAACAGGATTAATATAGTTGTAACAAGAAATAAAGATTTCTTTCTACCCGGTGTTTTAACTGCTAAATCATTACAAAATGCTTTGTTAAAGGCTGGTGGTGAAAAAGATATTTTTATTATTGGTGGTGGTGAGATTTATAGACAATCTATTTCATATTCAGATAAAATGTATATTACTGAGGTTGATATGGAAGTAGAAGGTGACACAACATTTCCAGATATTGATAAAAATAGATGGTCAATACAAGAGGAGATTGTTTTTAAAGGTGGTAAATTTTTAACATACGAAAGAGTCAAAATATTAACTACATAAAATAGAAATTATGGAAATTAGGTGTAAAGGTATAGGTTGTGATAAAGTAGATTGTGAAACGATAGAAGTTAGGGATGATTGGTATGGGATTTATACTGGCTATTATTGTGATGATTGTTATGAAAATAATTATCCATATAGGAAAGACAGATATGCGACTGAAGAATATGATGGTTATGGTGAGAGATTAGGTGAATAATTTTTTATTCTGAAAACTTTTACATATCTTTATATTATGTCAAAGAAATCAGATAAAATATTAAAATTAATAGAAACTAATTACGTTACCGAAAATGATCAATATGGTATACCATCCATTATTTGTGATAATCAAATGAGTACTTCTTTTTCATTAACACATTCTATTGGTAGAAATAATTTAGTAGGTACAATAAAGAAATATTTAATTCAAGAAGTTGGGTTTGATAATGATTTATCTGAGTTATTTGCAGAAAAATTCATTGAATATAAGTATGGTATATATTGTGATTTTATAATAAACATGTAAAAAAATAAAAATGGTTGATAATTATAATAAAGGAAAGTTATATTTGACAAAACACTCATTAGATGGTGTTAAAGAGTATTATAGTACAGAATGTATGGGGATGATGCTGGAGGTTACAACTTCAGTATCCAATAAAACTACTGAAAAGTTATTAAAATATAGGGAATTACCATATGAAGCTTTTAGTAGTATTTTTAGAATGAGTAAAAATAAATGAGCAACGTTTACTTAGTTGATATTGATGGGACTATATCTGACGATATCAAAAATGAAGAAGCACACCTTTATGGTGGTGCAGGAGTTTTACCACACTCAAAAGAAGTTTTAAATAAGTGGTACGATGAAGGGAATACGATAACATTCTTTACCGCAAGAGAGGAAAAAGATAGAGAAGTTACTGAAACTTGGTTAAATGAAAATGGGTATAAATATAATGGACTCATTATGAATAAACCTAGAATTAAAGATGGGCAAGAATATGTTTGGATTGATAATAGACCAGTTTCTGGAATCGTATATAAAGATAATTGGTTGGATTTAGATAAAAGAATGAGTTAATATGTATGAATATATCTTATATAGTGTTTTAGGGTTAGGTATTCTTACTGGAATATACTTTCTGTTTAAGTATGTTAATAGAAAGTATAAAATATATAAGGAGTATAATAAAACACTAAACGATGAAGATAAAAAACTTAAAGAAGATTTATCTGAATTGAGAAAACAAATACTATTAAGTGAGTCACCTGAGAAGAGAAATGAATTAATATCAAAAATAGAAATATTAACTAAAAGATATGAATACGATGACAAATAATGTTTAACACTTAAAAAAATAGTTTTATGAAAAAGATAAATAACATAAAAAATTTAATAATAACATTGTGTGTGTTATTCTTAACTACCAGTTTGATTTCACAGACAACCCTATTAGATGAGGATTTCTCCTCTATGACCACAGGGTATGTAACACAATCTGTTAGTACATCCAATAATTATCAGGTAGTAAATAATTGCACATATGAAACCTGGGAGGTGACAACATCTCATAGTGAAGAGTGTAGTTCATGTACTGGTAGGTTTGCAGCTATTGAGTGGTACGGTAGTAGTTGCACACAAGATAATGTTTTTATAACTAAAGAATTTTCACCTAGCGAAACCACAATATCAATTTCATTCGATTACTTGTTTGATCATTACTCGGCAGATTATTTTGAAGTTTATTTATATAATAACACTGATGGTAGTCAAGTGGGTGTTGATTTAGTTTATGTAACTTTAGACACTGACGCTAGTTTTAGTGGTAGTGTTAATTTAACAGGTAACAACTCCACTTCAGATAATTACACACTTAGATTTCACTATTATGGTAAATACGATTATGGTGCAAGTTTTGATAATATATTGGTTACGGAATCATCCTCTGGTGGGGGTGGAGGTGGAAGTGGTAATACTGAGGTAAGTATCGGTACAGGTACTTCCGAAAGTGGTTTAGTCCCATCTTATGGTTATTATGATTATAGTTGGTCAGGAATGATTTATTTGCAAAGTGAGATTGCTACTGAAGGTGAAATTGAAACTATTAGTTTTTATGTTGACGCTAGTAGCCCTTCATCATACTCAATGGATAATCAAAAGATTTATATCGGTCACACTACTATAACTGAATTTCCTAATTCATCTGTACAAGAAGATTTTAGTAGTAACTATGCCACAAGCGATTGGACTTTAGTTTATGATGGTACTATTGATTGGTCACCTGGTTGGGAGGATATTACTCTAACAACTAAATTTGAGTACAACAACACAGATAATCTATTAATTAAGATTGAAAATAGAGATGGAGATTATTCATTCTCATACCCAGAATTCGATTATACATCCTCAACCAGAAGGGGAGGATATAATTATCAAGATAATAGTTACCCAACCACAACAGGCGATAGAACTAATATTAGACCTAACATTAAATTTAGTATAGGTAGTTCTTCTGGTGGAGCACTACCAATAACACTTATTTCTTTCCATGGTAAAATAATAGAAGATGAAATACAACCAAAAACAAATATAGAATGGGTTGTTGCGTCACAAATAAATAATGAATACTTTGTCGTAGAACACAGTATTGATGGATATGTATGGGAAGAAGTGGATATTATAATGGGTGATGGTACAACATCAGAGTTTATGTCTTATGAGTCTATACACGAAGATCCAATTAACGGATATAACTATTATAGATTAACACAAGTAGATTACGATGGACAATACGAAACATTTAAACCAATAAGTTTGTTTGTTAACTCATTTGGTGAAAGGGAATTTATAGTTAGGAAAACTAATTTAATAGGACAAGATGTTAATGAACATTATTGTGGACCATTATTAATAATATGGAATAACGGAGAAGTTACTAGAGAATATAAGGTTAAATAATTTATGGATGATATACCTATATACCCATTTACTTTAGAAGAGTTGGAAAGATTCCCTAATGCGGGTGATGATGCATTCTTTAGAAGGGCAATTGAAATGATTGATATTGGTTTTAATGCTGATATGGATAAAGTAACATTATTTAAAATTATGGGAGAAGAATCTGTATTATTTTTAAATCTACCCGCAACTTCTTGGGTTAGAACATTAAAAGATTCTATTACTTATTTTGAATCTACAGAAGAATATGAAGAATGTGCATACGCTAAGATAGTTTTAGAAAGAATAACATAATAAATTGACTTATAGGTTAGAAAAAATTATATTTAAGGGTGAGAGATGATTTAACATTCGTAAAATGTTTTAGAGTTATAGAAAGTTGTAACACTTTAATACAATTAAAACATGCTAAAACGTATGTGGATCTTTATTACGAAATGTATAGAAACTCTAATAACTTTAGTGAATTAGTCTACATTTGGAGAAATAAGTATATAGAAATTAATAAAAATATTACATAATGGCTAAGAGACCACCAAGAAAGAAAACCATAAATAAAGAAGAACAAAGAGAAGTTCTTGTTGAAATGATGGATTATGACGAAAACTTAGGTTTGTATAATAAAGAAAAAATAAAAGAAGATATTTTAATGAGTGATATTGGGTTAGGGATAAATGAGATATATTGTGGTGATACCTGTGAAACAATGGGTAAATTAAAAGATGGGACTATTGATTTAATATTAACATCACCACCATACTTAGCATCTATTAGAAAGGATAACCACAAATATCCGGGTGCTAAAGATAAGATTAAAGATAACCAATCAGTAGAAGATTATTTGGATTGGATGTCAGAAGTATTCCAACAATACGAAAGAGTATTAAAAGATGATGGAGTTATTGCATTTAACTTTAGTTATACAACCTTTAACCCATCTTTACCATATGACTTAATCAACAGAGTATTTCAGGATACGGGATTAAGGATTTACGATACACTTGCTTGGAAGAAGAGATCGGCAGTACCATTATCAGGTCATCCAAATAGAATGACAAGAATCGTGGAGATGGTATATATTTTTGCGAAGACACCTAAATTTAAATCAAATAAAATAGTTAAGTCGATATCAAAGACAGGTCAAAAGTATTTTACTGCGTATTATAACTTTTTAGAGGCAAAGAATAATGATGGTAAAGTGGAAGGTCACGAGGCAACATTCTCTTCTGATTTTGCAGAACACTTCATTGACTTATATACCAAAGAAGGTGAGATTGTTTTAGATAATTTTGTGGGTACTGGTACCACACCATACGCAGCGGCTAAAATGGATAGGAAGTATATTGGGATTGATTTAGTTGAAGATTATTGTGAATATAGTAGAGACAGAGTTAATAAATTATATAAGATAGATAATCCCGATCAGTAAGATTGGGATTTTTTATTTTAAGATAGTATTTATAAAGACAAAAAATAAATACTCGAAAAAGTTTTTTCATTAATCAGTATCAGTTTTTATGATCGAGTAATGGATAAATTAAAATGGTTTGGAAAAAATAGAAATTATTAATTTAATTAAAAAACTTATGGAAGAGGGAAATGTTTTAATAAGAGACATCGAAGAGTTACAAAAAGAATGTAAACACAAAGATGGTTATGAAGTAAAGTTTGAACAAGGAACTAATCAAGTTAGAAGAATTTGTAAAAATTGTGAATTGGTTATTGGTTATCCATCAGAAGAAGAATTAAAAGAAAACGGATTTAAGTAATATTTTTATTGGTTTTTATTTAGATTTTACATATCTTTGATTTATGACAAAAGAAAAGTTATATAAATATTTAGATGGTAAGTTAGTTAGTGAAATGTATGATGATTTAATCTCTTTTGGTATAACACATGAAAAAACATTAACTATAATAGAAGAGGTTATTGGTGAAAAAATAATTAGATTTAAGGATTTAAAATTTGAGTTACACCCTATGTCTTTTAGGTATGATAAACAAAAGGCTATAAGATCTCATGGTTTAATAAAAAATAAATGGTATTCTATAGTAGGTGGTGGTAAAGGTTTATATGGTGATGGTGTAACTACTTTTGAAGTATGGACAGAAAAAATGGATTCTGAAGGTTTAGATCCATTTGGTTATTCTACACCCGAAGAAGTTGAAAAACTACTATTATGGTTATATAATATTTAAAAAAAATGGTTATGCTATATATGATAATGAATTTATTTATTTTAATTTTTTCCAGTACACTAACTTTTTATTTGGGTTATAGATATGGAAAAAGGGTTAAAAAATGGGAAAAAAACCATAAAATTTGCAATGTAAAAAGAAATAATAAAGAAAATATTATAAAAAGTAATCTTAACTAACTTTTTAGTATATTTTTTAGTAATTATATAATAAATAAAGTTTTAAAATGTCGGATAAAGATATTGAGTTTTTGAAATTGAAAATAAAATTACATATTGTTAACGAAGAGTATGAAAAGGCTGGTGAGTTAAAAAAATGGATTATCGATTTAGGTGGTGATCCAGAGATAGAGAACGTAGACGTTTTAATAGAAGAAAGGGATAAGAAGTATGGGAAATAAATTAAGAAGTTTAGCAGAAAGGATTTATAAAGTGGTTGATGAAACAGATGACTTCTATAGTGGTGTTGAAGGTATTGAGGGTATTTTAAGATTAATACCAATTAACATCAAAGAAGGTATTACAAATACAAAAGTAGATATCACAAAAGAAGGTGTGGTTATTGGATCAAATACTGACGTAAAGTCTAAAGAACTCTTCAAAATCAAAGAAGAAACAGATGATGAATACTTAAATAAATCAGTTAGAAATAGATAAAAGTTATGAAAGACAGAAGAAGAGCAACAGATGGAAAGCTAGTTGAGAAAAGTAAATCAAATAATGGGTATTACAAGTATCAATTTACAATTAGAGAGGTAGATGGTAGTGAAAATGTAATCCCATCTTATGGTGTAGATATGTCAGATGCTCTACAGAGAATCCTTAAACACGAAAGAAAGGAGAAATTAAATAAAGTCTATGTTAATAAGGTTGAACCAACCGTTATGATATCAGTTTTTATAACTTGGATAATAATGGTAGGATTGTCAATAATGATGCCAAATCAACCAGGTTACGCATTATATGGTACAATAGGCCTTATGTCTCTAGTATTAGTGGTTGCGGTATATAACTTTGTCAAAAATTTTAATCAATAACAATCAATAAATTTTTAGTTAATCAAAATGTTAGAGACAACTAACCTAACAATCGATGAGTTATTCTGCAGAATGTGGGATAATTATTCATCACTAACTCCATCTGCGTCACAGATTTTGGAGTTTTTTAAAAGAAGAGGTGAAGAGGTAAAAAATGATCACGTTGCTTTTAGAACGTTAAATGACGAAAGGGTAAACATTGAAAAGGTTTCCCAAACATTATTAGAGTTGGGATACGTAGAAGGAGGAGAGTATCACTTCACAGAAAAGAAGTTATACGCAAAACACTTTTACCACCCAACAGAAAATCACCCAAAAGTTTTTATTAGTCAGTTACTAGTAGAAGAGTTTAGTGAGGAATTACAACAAACTATGAAATCAATCATTGATGACATTATCTTTGATGAATTAGATGAATTGAGTTTCCTAACTGGTGGAAGATTATGGGATACACCATCTTATGAAACATATAAGAAATTAGCGGAAGAAAGTGAGTACGCTGCTTGGTTTTATTTATATGGGTATGTTGCTAATCACTTCACTATTGATGTGAATAAGTTAGAAGGGTATAATTCATTAGAAGAGGTGAATACTTCTTTATTAGATGCTAAGTATACACTTAATACATCTGGTGGTTTAATTAAAGGTAGTTCAGATGTTTATTTAGAACAATCATCAACAATGGCAGATAAGAAGGATTATACTTTTGTTGAAGGTGAGTATTCTATACCATCTTGTTTCTATGAGTTTGCTTATAGATTCCCATTAGATAATGGAGAACTCTTTGGTGGTTTTGTTGCAGCATCAGCAAATAAGATATTTGAGAGTACAAACTTAAATTAAAAAAATAACCCCATAATTCAGTTGTGGGGTTTTTTATTGTATAAATTTTCCTTATATTTGACGTATGGATGAAAAATTAAAAATAGTATTAGCTTGGATAGTTGTAGTTATTTTCGGTATACCACTTTTGTTAACTTTATTGGGTATTAGTTTTATAAATCTTGTAGGTTTAGCTATAGTTGTTTGGGCAATTTTACTTTTGTATAAAAAATATAGGAAATAATTATGGATTTAGATTTAACAAAAAACAACGAGCATTCTTATGATATTATTAATAGTGTAAACAAAAGGGTTTTAGGAAACGCTGTTATGGATATAGATGGTAATTATTATTTTTCTTTTGATTGTAATTTATCGGGTAATTGGTCATCAGATAACCTTAAACAAATATCAAAGGTTTTAGATAAATTAAACTCTGACTATGAAAATAACGTAAAGAAGAATAATATTAAGTAACATGAAAATAGACTTACATAATATTAGACATCAAGACGTTCAAACTAAATTAGATAAATTTTTAGGTGAACATATGATGAAAGGTAGTAA
>JAAHTH010000628.1_pt1 | contig 32953 bp, 26 predicted proteins | sample 6116091 | NCBI WGS metagenome assembly JAAHTH01 (sample SAMN13939990, study PRJNA603662) | sponge metagenome | isolation source: marine sponge | host: Mycale hentscheli | place: New Zealand | collected 2006
AAGCATGATCCTCGCAAACCAATAATGCAAGCATTTTCAAAGATCACGGGTATATTTGATTGAACAAGTGATTGTAATATAACAAAAGTTTTGCTAGTATTTCACGCATCTTTCGTGTGTGTCCTATCAGGGAATGACCGAGGAGCTTAGCTTGATTAAAGTACTCATTGTTGATGACCATGAGTTAGTTCGTATGGGTATACGCTTGTTATTGGACAACGCCGATCATATTGATGTGGTTGCCGAAGCACATGACGGTGATACGGCTTTAAAAGCGGTCAAAGCCCATCATCCGGATGTTATTTTGCTGGATATGAAGATGCCAGGCATGGATGGCTGGGAAGTCACCAGAAGACTCAAACAAATTAAAAATAATATCCGCATTATTGTTTTAACCGCAGTAACAACCGATCCATTGCCAACAAAATTATTGCAATTAGGCGCGATGGGTTATTTAACCAAAGATTCAGCTGCTGAGGAAATGCTCCAAGCAATTCAAAAAGTTTTTGAAGGTGAGCAATATCTCAGTGCACCAATAGCTCAAAAAATGGCGCTAAGCAGTTTAAAACCAAGCAAAGCCTCACCGCTAGATGATTTGTCCGAGCGTGAAATGCAGGTGATGCTGATGATTACTCGTGGCTTAACCGTCAACCAAATCGGAGAAAAGCTTTTTTTAAGCCCTAAAACAGTTGGGACTTATCGATATCGGATGTTTGAAAAGCTAGGCATTAAAAACGATATTGAACTCATGCACTTTGCAATTAAGCATGGTGTATTTGAGCCTCATGCAGATGAAACCAAAGACACCATCTCCTGAACTCGCTGAAACACTTGCACATTTACCGGCGGCACCGGGTGTGTATCGTATGTGCGATGCAAAGCAACGTGTTATTTACGTGGGTAAAGCAACGGATTTAAAAAAGCGCGTGCAAAGCTATTTTAATCAGTCTGATAAAGGCAGTAAAACACGTGCTTTAGTGCAGCAAATCGAAAGCATTCTGATTAGTGTCACGCGTAGCGAAACAGAAGCTTTATTGCTTGAAAGTCAGCTGATTAAAACATTGCGGCCTAAATATAATATACTCATGCGAGATGATAAGTCATACCCGTATTTATATTTAGATTTAAAACATGTTTATCCTCGTTTAAGTCTGATGCGAACGAAAAAAAATCCGCAAACCAAAGGTTATTTTGGTCCTTATCCGAGTGTACTTGCTGTCCGAGAAACCTTGAATACGATTCAGAAAGTCTTCCAATTAAGAAATTGCCAAGATACTGATTTTTCAAGCCGTTCACGTCCTTGTTTACAGTATCAAATTGGACGGTGTCGTGCACCTTGTGTTGGATTGATTTCAAAAGAAGCTTATCAAGCCTCTGTCAAAGATGCAGTGAAGTTTTTAGAAGGTAAATCACAAGTGCTTTTAAATGCGTTATTAGCGCGTATGGATGAAGCTGTTTCTAATATGGCGTTTGAAGAAGCGGCGATGCTAAGAGACCAAATTAAGCACCTAAGGCTTATTCAAGAGCAACAAGGCGTCACAGGTGGCACGGGAGATGCTGATGTAATTGTGAGTGAGGTTCAAAGTGACTTTGCTTGCGTGCAATGGGTTGCGATACGCGGTGGCGAAATTATAGATAACCAAACGTTTTTCCCGGTCATACCTCGCGCGGGTCTTGAAGAGAATACACTAGAACAAGCTGTATTTGAAGCTTTTATCTCACATCGGTATTTAGATACGCCATCACGCATTCCGGCTTCTATTTTAATCAATCAAACGATTGATCATCAAAGTCTTTTGGAGGCAGCATTACGTGAACGTCGTGGTCGTGTGTGTCGCATAGAAAAGCCGACGCGTGGTGGGCGTATGCGTTGGGTCGACTTTGCACTTGATAATTTAAAACGTGCTGTTTCATTGCATATCAGCTCTAAAGCACTGCTTAAAACGCGTTATCAAGCATTAGAAACAGCGCTAAAAATAAAATCAAAAATCATACAGATGGTGTGTTTTGATATTAGTCACACACAAGGTCAAGATGCGATTGCATCAGTAGTGGTTTTTGATAATAACGGACCTTTAAAATCAGCTTACCGACGTTTAAATATTCGAGATATTACACCAGGAGATGATTATGCGGCCATGTCACAAGCGGTGAGCCGTTATTTTAAAGGGCTACTGCGTGATAAAAAACCTTGGCCTGAATTAATTATTATTGATGGCGGTAAAGGGCAAGTGAGCGTCTCTAAAAAAGCATTGGCAGCACTGGATGCGCCTGATAAATTTCATGACTTTATGCTTTTGGGCGTTGCCAAAGGCGTCACACGGAAAGCAGGGCTTGAGCGCTTGGTGTTAGGGGATAGTATGCAGGAGATGAGTCTTGCAGAAGACTCACCAGCACTGCATTTATTGCAACACATTCGAGATGAAGCCCATCGTTTTGCCATTACCAATCATCGTAAAAAACGCCAAAAACGTGCACTCAGTTCAGCTTTAGATAATATTCCAGGGGTGGGTGAAAAACGCCGTCAAGCATTGCTGAAGCAGTTTGGCGGCATGCGTGAGTTGATGAAAGCGCCTCGTGAAGAGCTTGTGAAAGTCACGGGGATTAATCAAGCTTTAGCGGATACTATTTATTCATATTTTCATGATGGTCATGACTAGTCTTATCACTTACTGACCTTGAATGCCTTAGAGCGGCTGCATTTGTAATATAACGCAACAAAAAGATATACAGAAAATGTCTATTTTTCTATGACACCCCGTGCATTTTAAAAGCTAAACTTTTAATCATCTTGGCCGACAGCTTATCTAGGTAGACGCAATTTATGAGCGTCAGACAGATGGTTGGAGGACATATGAATAAGTTACAACGTTTATTGTTGGTTCTAGTGAGCACTTCTTTTACTGCTGTGTCAGCATCATGGGCTGCAAATCCGCTGTACTATGGGCCTAATCTATGTAAACACCCGCAATTTGATTGTATTAAAGTTAAAAGTGGACAGTCGTGGAAGCGTTTGTTTCCTGACAACCAAGATAGGGACTTAGTACAGCGCCTTAACCGAACTTATAACTCCCTTTGGGCTGGGAAAGTGATTGTCGTGCCTAAAAACCTAAAAGAACTAACGATTTTAGACATAGCCCCTTTTCCTAAAAAAATGGAGCCTCATGAGAAACAAATTATTGTTGATCAAGATAAGTTGGCTTGGGGGGCTTATGATGCCAATGGGAAGCTTTTAAATTGGGGTCCAATTGCCTCAGGAAGTGATAAATGCTCAGATAATAGTAGCAAATCGTGCCGAACGATGTCGGGTATTTTTAGAATGTTTAGTAAGGAAAATTCACGCTGTAAATCAGATGTGTATCCTGTGGGTCGCGGGGGTGCGCCCATGCCTTATTGCATGTATTTTCATAAAGGATTTGCAATGCATGGTTCAAATGATATTCCAGGGCGTCGCGCCAGTCATGGTTGTGTCCGTATGTTTACGCGTGATGCCAAATGGCTCAATGAAGAATTTGTTGAGATATCGACGGATGAGAACAATCAAAAAGGAACACCAGTGATTGTTCGTCCGGCTCAATCTGCTGGGAGCGTTTCATAATGAAAATATTTAATTATCGTAAGTCTTTACAAATTTTAGGTGCTTCTATCTTGCTTTTAAGCGCGCCAGTCTTAGGTTTTGCTGCAAAACGAGATGCTGAAATAAGAAGTCCTTTAGGGTGCAAAGATGTAGGTTATGGGTTTGATCTAAATGTCCTACAAATTTTACCTGCAAGTGTTGGTGACTCTCAGTCGCTATATTTTATTTATAATAAGAATAAAAAAGCGATTAATTTATATCAAATGCGGCAATCAGAGAGCAGTCAAAGTGTGTATCTTAACCATACGGTTCCCCCTGGGCGTTGGGCGGTGCTCTCAAGTAGCGAGAGAATGAATTATATCTGTACGATTCATAATGGAAAGTCGTCGCATGGCGAAATTATTAACTGTCAAAATGGATTGAAAGTGTGTGAATACGCACGTGTTAAATATGGAATGAATAATCGTGGAAATTACTGGCTTGCCAATGGTAACACCCGAGGGGGTGCTGTCAGGCAAGTGATTTATTACGGGATTATCCCAAGATAATAAAAATATAAAGCAAATAAGAAAAACAGGAGAATTTCATGAAATCTATCGCGCCATGGTTTTGTCTTGCAGTGTTAGCCAATGCATCTGCAGCACATGCAGGTAATGTACTAGAAGCGTATCGATCTGGTCATTATACCGAGGCAGCCAAGCAATTTTTAGATGGGTCAAAGCCAGATAAAGTGGGATATGATTATTTAGGGCAGATGTATTTATATGGGTACGGTATGCTTAAAAATAATCAACGTGCCATTCAAAATTTAAAAGCATCGGCAGATAGAGGGTATTTACCGGCACAAAAACAAATGGCACGTTATGAGTTGATTCATGAGAAAAATCCGACTGAAGCTTTAAAGTGGTTTAAAAAAGCAGCTGAAAAAGGTGATTTAAAAGCGCAGCTTTATACTGCTGCAGCCTATCATTTTGGTGTGGGCGTCAAAAGAAATGAAGACAAAGCACGGCGCTATGACATCATGGCTTCAAAACAAGGTGATAGTTTAGCGCAAGCCAGTCTTGCAGAGCATTTTTTAGAAAGCAGACATGCTTCTAATAAGCGTTTAGGGATGATTTGGGTTAAGCGAGCAGTCGAACAAAAAGAGCCAGAAGGTGAGTATTTATTAGCAGAAGTTTATCTGGAAGGAAAGCTAGCCCCTAAAGATTTGGCTGAAGCAAAAAGACTATATGACTCAGCCCTTGCTGCAGGGTATACACCCGCGATGCAAGGTCTTGCGAAGCTTGCCAAAGCAAATGCAGATGAAGCCTTGGCTAAAACATGGAACGATAAATATCAAGCTGCAAGCAATCAATTATCAGATAAACCAGAAGCACGAGCGGCGCATTGGTTAAGTCGCGGAAAAACGTTAGATTTTGCAAGTTGCGGCTATGGTTTGAGTGGTATATATAATGATTGGACGGATAATGCGGCGAGACATCAAAATCAATACAATCAACCGCCACAAATGGCTGGTGTGAGTCGAAAAGCGCTGTATCAACCCAATTTTAAAATGATTAAGCCAAATAGTATTCCATTAACAGCCTATTACGATGTATTAGTAAAAGCTTTGCCCCAGCAACATCAAAAAATAGATTTTCCAAAATATGATTTAGCTGAAAAAAAATACTCAGTATTACTTGAAGAAAAAGCAGCATTAGGCGATCCGACAGCGCAATTTGCTTTAGGACAGCTTTATCAGCACGGTATCAGTGTTAAAAAAGATCAAGAAAAAGCTGTTGATTATTATATGCAAGCCATTGCGCAGCAAGATTTAAAAGCAGAATATACGCTGGGGTTATTTTACTTAACCGGGGAAAATCTAACAGAGGAAAATAAAACGCCTGATTATCAGCAAGCGCTCGGTTGGTTTAATGACGCGGCTTTTAAAGGCAACCCTGAGTCACAGTATGTGCTGGGCTATTTATTTGAGCATGGGCAGAAAGATGCAGAGGGTAAATGGGCGATTGAACCCAATCCAAAACGCGCGATGGCCATGTACTCTCTTGCTGCATTTAATCAATTACCAGAAGGTGAGTATCGTTTAGCTGAAATGATGGTACGGGATAAAACCGGTAGCTTAAGCGTGCAAGAAAAAGAAAAACGCAATGCTTTAATGAAACGCTTGTATCAACATGCAGCGGCCAAAGGCATTAAAGAAGCTGTTTTACCCCTCGCATTTTTTGATGCAATGGATACATCAAAAGCAAAACAAGCACGTGCACTTCAGGTTGCTAAAAAAGAAGCAAAAGCAGGGAATGACAAAGCAGCGCTTTTATATGGCATGTTACTGGATAGAGGCATTGGAGGCGCGCCTGACAGTGGTGAGGCTGTCTATTGGTATCAAAAAGCAAAAGCAAATCCAGTGAGTGCTTTTATTTTAGGTACTTATCATGCAACAGGGCATGAGGTCAGTGAAGATCAAGAGAAATCAGCTGAATTATTAAAACAAGCACAAGCCGCAGGTTTTTCGTTTGCTGATTTTAACTTGGCAATTTTGTCTCATGATAAACAAATGCCTTTTTTAGATATTTTAGAAAAAGCGCATCAAAAAGGAAATAGTCGTGCCAGTTTATTACTGGCAGATAATGCATTAACGCGCGCGGAAGATGATACTGCGATGAAAGAAGCACGTAATATTTATCAAACACTGGCTGAAAGAGGCTCACGTGATGCACAGTTAAAGCTAGCTTATTTATTAGAGCAGGGTTTAGGGGGTAAGGTGAATTTTGATGAAGCAGCGCGTTGGTATACATTGGCTGCGAATCAAGGACAGCCTATTGCGCAATACTTATTAGGACGTTTAAATCAAATGGGTCATCTTAGTCAGTACCCAAATGATGAGGTCGCAAAACAATGGTATCAAAAAGCAGGGAAGCAGTATGCACCAGCAGCCATTGCATTAGGCTTTGTATATGAAACCGTTGATAATAATTATCAACAAGCACACGCGGCTTATGATATTGCGTCTCAAAAAAATAACGCCATTGGGCAGTTTGATTTGGGCTTAATTTATGAATACGGTAAAGGTTATCCGGTCAATAAAGATAAAGCAGAAAGCTTATATCTTAAATCGGCAGAGCAAGGGCATGTACGTGCCATGGTGCAACTGGCGGGTATTTATTTACATGACACGGGCAAATTTAGAAATGAAAAAATAGCAGCAAAATGGTACAAAAAAGCAGCTAAAAAAGGAAACCGTGATGCGTTATATCAATTAGGAAAAATGTAAGAAAAAGACCAAGGCATGACAAAAAACTTAGAGGATGCCGCACGTCATTATCAAGCAGCAGCTGATAAAGGTAATGCGAAAGCCATACTTGCACTGGCTAAATTATATGAAGCAGGTCAGGGTATTCCTAAAGATAGTGAAAAAGCAGCAGCGTTGTATCAAAAACTTTCAGACCGTGGTAATGGTTATGCTCAATATCATTTAGCGATGCTTTATTATCAGGGGGAATTAGGGGATAAAAATGAGGAGAAAGCTAAGCGTTGGTTGAAAGCTGCCGGTCAGAACGGGTGTGCAAAAGCACAACATACTTTGCAATGGCTCAATGCACAAAGCGGTGACAGCACAAGTTTTATTGAGCCTTTGTCAGTGGGTACTGCCAACGCCTGGCTTAAGCTATAGTTATTTAGGTTATTGTCGTTTAAGCGAGTATAACCTATCGGATGTTTGGTGTTGCATGTTCCTGTTCCGCTGATTGTGAATGTTTGAGATGGAACAGGTACGCCACCTTGGGCAAGTGTTTTTAGTAGGTAGCTCACATTTCCTCTAACTTGGATGTTTTGTCCCTGCAAAATTTAACAGGTCACTACAGTATGGTTTAGCATGCTCAGCGCTAAAGTGTTTGATGTTTTTTTTATTGAAAAGGTCATCATCATATCTTTTTTAGAGTAAGTAGCTTAAGCATCATACTTTATTATAAAAGCATACTGGGCATGACTGAGTAAATAAACGTAAATCTATATAAATTTCGAACTGTTCGTTACGCTCGGGTCTGCAATGACGCTGTTCGGTTGAATGTTTATGGTATTGTGAGTCCTGTCTCTACCACAGGATCAGGAGTTGTTTCGGTTTGATTCCCAAAAAAAAGAATTGAATGGGCTGTCTCATTTTGATTGTCGGGAGTTGTTGTTCGTGTTGGTGGCGGTGTTTGTGTCCGATGATTAGGTTGCCGATAGCCTAAGAGTGTATCTATTACTGTTTGGTTGCTTGGGTTTAAAGGCAGTATGCGCCAGCGGGTTCGGTAGGTGTGGGTGCCTTCAGTATGATTGCTTGGGGCACGAATGGCATCACGTGTTAAAGGATGGGTATGGTTTCCGCTAAGATGCGTATGTAATGCCTGACGAGAAAAAATCTGTGCTGTATTTTCAATTGGTCGCCATTCGTCATTGGCATGGAGATATTGCTTCTCAAATACAATAATATCTTCTGATTCAGGCACATCCAGTAAAATCGGGCATGAAGCATCTTCTTGTGTTCGTGTGGCATGCGCCCATGAAGCAGCCATGTGTTCGGATTCAGGCGTGGTTTCTGGTTCGGTGAGTTGCGTTATTTCATTAGGCTGTAGGCCTGGATTGATGTTTTGTAAAAAATTTTCACCTGTTTCGTCTAGCGTCATTGTTTCGCTTATGTCATGCGCAAACTGTCTTAATGAAAAAGGATTAAATAAACGTTCTGTCAGTGCTGAAAATAAACCCGTGAAGCCATCTTTGGCGCCTGCCATGAGACCTGTCCAAGGAGAATATAAAAGGCTCAATACTTCAGTGCCTAAACCAGCTGAAAAGATAAACACACTCAGCACCATAAAAGTAATACGTAATTTGATGTTATCAAACCAGCTGGTGGTGAATGATGGCTCTGGGGGTAGCATTTCAGCTAAATGAGGAACACTTTCAGATAGTCCTCTAAAAAAACTATTTACGGCATTGATCATAACCGGTGCAAGTAATATTAACGCACCGGATAAGCAGGCGAGACCTACGAGATTAAATATAATAGTTAGCAGTGTGATTAAGGGATAGCTAATGATCCCGAGCAGCCCTGCGAGTATTTTGTTCATTATGGTCCTGTCGTTAAGGCCTGTGTTTGAAAGGCGATGGATTGAATTGTTTCTTTTCCTCAAGTTTAGGGTCTGGCTTTAGTTGCTTAGGTTTTGGCTCATGACGTTGCTCTTGTAAGTGAAAACGTTTTGCAGTGGGTGCTTCAGACACGAGAGCCGCTAAACTTTCAGCATTTTTAAGTAACGAAAGCAGGGACTGAGATTGTGTGTGTGCGGCTGAAGTGTTGCTATTCGCACCTTGTTTAAATTGATGGAGTTCAGCAAGAAGTTGAGGCCCCCCTGCGCGATTCATAACCGCGAGGTCAAGTGGGTCAACATCTTCATGTAATGCGGTCAGCAGGGGCCCTTTGTTTTCTGTGGAGAGTCCTTCCCGGTAAAGTAATTTGTAACTTGACCAGAGCGCGCTATGGTTGTTTTGATTGAGTGAGCTTGGTGTGGGTTTATTTTTAAGCGCGTTAATAGCAAGCCGTATTAAAATCAGTTGCTGGGTGAGCGCACGAATATTTTGATGGGTGGGGGTCGATTTTTGGATGAGCGTATTTTTTCTTTCTTCTATGTGTGCAGCTTCATCAAGGCGGGTTTGATGAATATCATGTGTAAGATTTTTAAAGGCATGGTGGGCCTGTTGTTTTGCTTCAGGTGAGAGCGATTCAATATCTTGATTGGCAGGAATCAAATAATCTTTTCCATTTTGAGTGACTTTTTTGAAGTCACGACGAAGCATTTGTAACGCTGGGTTTTTAAATGCGGTCAGATGTGATGCTTCTGTTTCTGATAAATCATCGAATAAGCGTCCGGGTTCTTGGTGTAAACCTTCGAGAAATTGGTCATGCGCTTCGTGTGTTTTCATGGCGTCTTCTAGAACATCCCATTCAGCATGCAGTTCGGCCAGTATTTTAGTTTGCTCGGTTAATGCATGATTAAGTGCAGTCGCGCTTTCGGTATAAATAGTCGCAGATTCTTGGGCGTGCTTGAAGCTTTCTTTTTCTTCCGCTAATTGTTTGTCAATCATTGCTTGTTCGGCTATATGTATACGTTTTTCAGCAGCCACTTCTTTTTGGTAAGCCAGTCCTAAAATCAGCATGGCAAGTGTACGTTCTTGTTGCTTGATGAGAGCAGCTTGACGGTTACTTTGGCGCAGCGCTTCAAGTTCTGCTATTTTTCGCATGATTAAGCTTTTAAGGGCCTTACCACTAAAAGAATTTAAAAATGTGGTGAGCGCCATTGCATTTTTAAAGCCATAGCGTGCGGTCAGCTGATTGGCAAGCAGCGGTGACTTTTCGTTTTGATTTTTTGTGATATCCACTTCGATGTCATGGGCTGTTTTTTTAAACCATGCTTCGAGCTTTAATTTTGTATTATCAGTTTTTGTCATGAGATTTAGATATCCTTGATTGATAATATAATATCGCCAATCATACAGGATTAAGCTAATATTTGGAAGGTTTTCTTGGTATAAAAAAAATCACTATGGTTTTCTGTGGCCCTATATTGTTTTATGATTCACCACATTTAATATAGATTCAATCTAATTCATACGGAGTTTATTATGCCAATATCCTTACCTTTTAGTGAGGACTATCTTTGTTCTTATGCTGAACAGTTTAGCCTATCTGAATTAATGTGCTTTTCTGTGGTGAGTAAAAGCATTTCGGAGACATTAACAGGATTCTATCAAAGGCAGTATGAAGCGCGTTTTATAGAACCTCCTAAACCTATTGGTTTTAATTATAAAAGAGAACTGGCTAGAAGAGCACAACGCTGTGCTGCGGTTATAGCGGATGATTGGCAACTTGAGTTGACCACACCCGCAGATTTAAAAAATGATACAGTCTTTGTATTGGCAACACTTAAAAAAGATGCGTCGGCACTGCAATTCGCATCTGATGCGTTAAAAGCGAATAAAGCGTTTGTCTTGATGGCAGTCAGCTTAAATGGTGATGTACTTGAGTATGCATCAGATGTATTTAAAGCTGATAGAGAGATTGTCTTGGCTGCAGTTAAGGGTGAATTTGATCTTTTTTCTGTATGGGATTGGTATGATCCGCATTGGTTTGATGAGGTATTAGAGCGCTTTAAGGATGATAAAGAGGTTATGCTGGGTGCAGTAGGATTTGCGGGTTTCTTTATTCGAGCAGCATCAATTAGATTACAATCTGATAGAGATATCGCCTTGGCTGCGGTTAAGTTACAGTATGATGCAATTCTGCATGTGAATGACAAATTTCTATCTGATAAAGAGATTATTTTGGCAGCGGTTAACACGACTGGCCGCATGTTTAAATATGCATCGGACGAATTAAAAGCTGACACAGCGGTTATCATGGCAGCCCTTTTTGATAATGAGCTTGAGCAAGATATAGATGAAAATGGCTGTGATACATGTTTTGAGGTGTTTAAACATGCGCCAGAAGACGCCTATGAAAATGATAAAGCATTTATCATGGAGGCAGTGGCTCAGGATGCCCGAATTCTTGAATATGCATCGATTACATTGCAGGCGGATAAAGAGGTTGTGTTAGCTGCTTTTGAATCCTCGCTGTCCTGGGCGCTTGCTTATGTATCAGATGATTTGGAAATTGATGCGTCAATGATGGCAACTATTATAAATAATACAAACGAAGAGGAGCATCTTGATAAGCTCTTAGCACAATGTCATTGCAATAGAGGCGCTGTTTTGGTGGCAGTTCAGTATGATGGTTGTTTACTTGAACACGTTTCAAATGCATTACGGGCTGACCGAGAGGTGGTATTAGAGGCAATTAAAAACAATCCTGATGCGCTAGAATTTTGTTCCAGTACATTACAGGATGATCCGATATTTATGCGTGAAAAGGCAAAAGTTTTAAGTCGTGATGCCAGACTGAGTCAACATACTTTTTTGGGGCATGATGCGCCTGCTGCTGAAACGCCATCAAACATCAGTCATCATACGCACATGGTGTAATAGGCAATTTTAGGCGCTCATATTTTGTGTATGCTTCTATTTTTAGATAGAATAAGGCTTATTTTGTATGATTTTGTATTTTTATAGGCTTTAAATGACAAGTACTTGTGGTTATATCGCGCTCGTTGGGCGTCCTAATGTGGGCAAATCAACGCTTTTAAATTGTATTTTAAAAGAAAAACTGAGCATTACTTCTCGTAAGCCACAAACAACAAGGCATACGATTAGAGGCATTCACACCGAAAATCATTGCCAAATGATTTATGTTGATACGCCAGGTATTCACGAAGGCGGTAAAAAACACATGCATCGGTTGATGAATCAGTCTGCTGAAGCAACCCTTTATGATGTGGATGTGATTGTGTTTTTAGTTGAAGGCACACGGTTTACAGCAGATGATGAGCGTGTATTAAAATGCATAAAAAAAACAGACACGCCTTGTGTTTTAGTGCTTAATAAAATCGATCAAATTGAAGATAAAAATAAACTGCTGCCTTTTTTAAGTGAATTACAAAGCAAGCATGATTTTTTAAGCATGATACCGTTGTCAGCAAAAACAGGGCAGGGCGTTGATATATTGCAAGACACTTTAAAGCCGTTGATGAAAGAAGGCCCGCATTTATTTGAAGATGATCAAATGACAGATCGTTCGGCACGTTTTTTGTGTGCTGAATTGCTGCGTGAGAAAATTTTCAGATTTAGCGGTCAAGAATTACCTTATTCAACGACGGTTGATATAGAATCATATGAAGAAACAGATAAACTGGTTAAAATACAAGCGCTTATTTTGGTTGAAAGAGATAATCATAAGCGCATGATTATTGGTGAGCGGGGTAGCAAACTAAAAACCATTGCGAGTCAAGCGCGGCTTGATATGGAGCGTTTACTAGGGCAGCCTGTATTTTTACAATGCTGGTGTAAAGTAAAATCAGGATGGTCGGATGATGCAAGGATATTAAAGCAACTTGGATATGAAAACTAACGCGCTGGCAGACGAATTATCAGCATGGTTATTGCATCAAAAACCTGCAAAAAACAGCACAGTCGAAGTGTTTTTTTTTACCCGTGAACGGGGTTTAATGCGTGCGTTTTGTGCGGGTGGTAAAAGTGCCAAAAAGCGGGCAATACTTCAGCCTTTTACACCCCTGTGGTTGATGTTAAACGAACGTCATTATGGCGCGTATGTTAAACAAGTCGAAATGTCAGCACCATCGCAATTATTAATGGGTGAAAATTTACTGTCAGGATTATATCTCAACGAGTTATTATATCGCGCATTAAAACCTGAACTGAATGATATCAATTTATTTGAAGCCTATGAAGCGGCTCTAGCCAGTTTAAAAAACGCAGTGAATCGCAGCATGATTGAGGTGGCATTACGCAAATTTGAGCGTATTTTAATCGAAGTGTCGGGGTATGCTATTTCATATACACACGAAACACATTCAGGTACACCGATTCTTAATCATGCATATTATATATTTTTGCCAGGCGAAGGATTTAGTTTAGATTTAGATAAGGGACTTGTGGCACAAAGTTTTTTAGGCGAACATTTATTAGCCATAGATGCAAACAGATGGAATGATGCGGCTGTTTTAAAAACAGCAAAATTAATTATGCGACGCGCCATTGATTATTTATTAGATGGTGAAGAGATTCAAACGCGCGCGTTATATCAAGTATAGATAGGAGCAAAAGTTGATGACACAAGCTGTATTATTAGGCGTTAATATTGATCATGTTGCAACATTACGGCAAGCGCGAGGCACACGGTATCCCGATCCACTGAAAGCTGCACTCGATGCAGAAGAAGCAGGGGCGGATGGTATTACCCTGCATTTACGAGAAGACAGACGACATATCCAAGATGAAGATGTTTTGCGTTTTAAAGCAGCACTGCAAACACGAATGAATTTAGAGCTGGCTGTTACAGACAGTATGATTGCACTGGCTGAGCAAATTAAACCAGAATATGTGTGTTTTGTACCTGAAAAACGGGAAGAACTCACAACCGAAGGGGGGTTAGATGTGATAAAAAACGCAGCTGCAATTTCGGATGCTGTGTCGCGCTTAACGCGTGTGGGGAGTGAGGTGTCTCTTTTTATTGATCCAGACAGCGCACAAATTGAAGCAGCCGCTGAGACAGGTGCGCGAGTTGTTGAGCTGCATACAGGGTGCTATGCTGATGCAAACACACCCACACGGGTGGCAGAAGAACTTGCGCGTTTAGAGCAAGCCGCAAGGGATGCAAGTACGCGTGGTTTGGTGGTGAATGCAGGGCATGGCTTGCATTATCATAATGTGAAACCCATTGCGCGTATTCCTGTGATTCATGAGTTAAACATTGGTCATGCAATGGTCGCACATGCAGTATTTGTAGGCTTTAAAACAGCCGTGAAAGAAATGAAGCAACTCATCCAGGAAGGACGCCATGAGGCCTACAGCAAATAACAGCAGTAATAGCATGATTATTCGTCTCACAGGAGACTCCGGTGACGGGGTACAACTGATAGGCGAGCAGTTGACTTTAACGGCAGCGTTAACGGGCCGTGATGTTCGTACTTTACCGGATTTTCCTGCAGAAATTAGAGCGCCAGCGGGCACAGTTGCCGGGGTTTCTGGGTTTCAGCTTGCGATGTCATCCGAAGCAATTTTCACAGCAGGTGAAGAACTCGATGTATTGGTCGCATTAAATCCTGCAGCCCTTAAAAAAGCATTGCCTTATTTAAAGCATGGTGGTTTGTTGATTTTAAATCAAGACAGCATGACTGCTAAAGATTTTGAGAAAGCAGGCGGTGGATTAGATTCGCTTGAGGAGATTAATACGCACTATCAAGTGCTTTCAGTGCCTTTGGTGTCTGAAACGCTTGCAGCGGTTAAAGATTTAGATTTAAGTACATCGGATAGTAAAAAAGCAAAAAACTGTTATGTGCTTGGGCTTGTATTATGGCTATTTGAATTAGATACATCACATGCACTGGATTTTATGGATAAAAAGTTCAAAAAAAATCCAGGGGTTTTAGCTGCAAACAAACGTGCATTACTCGCGGGGTATAATTATGCCATGACGCTCGAGCTGACACGTCAGACGTTTCAGGTAGGAGCGATTGCGCGTGAACCCGGTGAATATCGTCAAATAACAGGCGTAGAAGCCGTAGGCCTTGCACTTGCAACGCTTGCAACAGGGACAGAAACACCTGTATTGGTATCAGGATATCCGATTACACCAGCATCAGGCATTTTACAGGCTGCTGCAGGGCTTGAAGAGTATGGGGTTGAGTTATTTCAGGCAGAAGATGAAATTGCAGCAATAAGCGCTTGTTTAGGCGCAGCTTTTGGTGGCAATTTGGCACTGACCTGCACCTCCGGGCCTGGGATGGATTTAAAATCAGAAATGCTAGGTCTGGCCGTCATCACCGAACTGCCTTTGGTGATAATTGACGTACAACGCGCAGGGACATCAACGGGGCTACCGACTAAAACAGGTCAAAGTGATTTACAACAAGCGCTTTATGGCCGACATGGTGAAGCGCCTTTGCCTGTGCTTGCAGCAACCACACCCTCTGATTGTTTTAATACGGTTATCGAAGCTTTTTCTATTGCTGTTAAATACATGACACCGGTTATTGTGTTGTTAGATGCATATTTAGCCAATGCAGCAGAGCCATGGCTGATTCCAAACCCAGAAGCAATCGAATTACCTGAAATTAAATTTAATCTTACAGAGAAGCCTTTTACACGCGACAAAAATTTAAGCCGTAGCTGGAATATTCCGGGATATGCTGATTTTATTCATCAACTCGGCGGGCTTGAAAAATCAGGTGACTCAGGTTCGATTAGCTATGATGCAGACAATCATGAAGCGATGGTTTTATTGCGCGCTGAAAAAATAGAAAATATCAAAAAAAATTATCCTGCTTTGGTGATAGAAGGCGAGGCGAGTGCGTCAGTACTGTTGGTGAGTTTTGGTAGCACATATGGGAGTATTCAATCGGCATTAAAGGCTTGTCAGGCTGAAGACTTAGCCATCGCACATTTGCATTTAAAGCATATATCACCTCTACCCAGTGATTTAGAAAGCTGCTTAAATCGCTATGATACCGTGTTGGTTGCGGAGCTAAATTCGGGGCAGCTGTGTGCTGTACTGCGAGAAAAATATTTAATTAATGCGCGTGTGATTAGCCAGTGTAATGGTCAACCTTTTTCACCGAGCAAATTGGTTTCAGCGATTCAAATGGAAATAAAACATGACAAAAAATACGCTCACGCGGAGTGATTTCAGTAATAAAAATGAGGTGCGCTGGTGCCCGGGCTGTGGGGTTTATGCCATTTTAGCAGCTTTTCAGCGTATATTACCTACGCTTGAGTTACCCCCTGAAAAGCATGTTTTTGTGTCAGGCATTGGTTGTGCGGGTAGGTTGCCATATTACATGAATGCCTATGGTTTTCATACTTTGCACGGTCGCGCCACAGCCGTTGCAACAGGGCTTAAGGCATTAAGAGATGATGTGTGTGTTTGGGTGATTACAGGTGATGGAGATGCTTTAAGTATTGGCACAAATCACTTGGTGCATGCCTTAAGACGTAATGTAAATATGAATATTATTTTAGTGAATAATCAGGTGTATGGCTTAACCAAAGGCCAATTTTCACCTACTTCACCTCAGGGTAAAATTACAAAAACCTCACCAAACGGTGTGCAGTCAGAAGCTTTAAATCCACTCACACTGGCGTTGGGATCGGGGGCAAGCTTTGTCGCACGCGCAGTTGATAAAGACCCAAAGCATTTAGGTGATATGCTAAAAGCGGCCTATGAACACGAAGGCTGTGCTTTTGTTGAGGTGTATCAAGATTGTCATATATTTAATCAGGGTGCTTTTGATGCGTTTTCAACGAAGACCAATCGCGAAGCAAATACAACCAATTTGGCGACATCAAAGCATAACACTGCTGATTTTATGGAGGCTATGCGATTGGCACGTTTAACTTACCCAGAACATCCCGTACCACTCGGCGTATATTATCAAGCATCGCGCGCTGTTTTTTCCTTAAAGTCTAAAGCCAATAAAAATAAGCGTGATTTATCAGAACTTTATCGTGCCAAAGCCAGCTGGCAGGTAAGTAATAAAATTAAAGCAAATAGAATCACAATTGGAGATAGATAATGATACAAAAAAACAGGAAAACGAACAAAAAGCACTGGAGTTAGCATTACAAAATTCAAAAGCACAGGATTTGATTTGTTTTCAGAATTTGGTGCCAGGACAACAAGAATCACCTTTTATCGAGCGATTTATAGATGTATGTTTAGGTGATGAAGAAGCTGATGAAAGAAAGCAGTTACTTGATGAGATTCCACCTGTTTTGTCTTTTTCGAATGAGGGCCAGAAAAAAAGTTTTTATGATGATGAAGCAAAAAATTGTCAGCAATTTTGCTGTGGTGGTGTGTCGGTAGAGAGTGAATTGGGTGATAGTGATAAGACGGTCCTGAAATCAATAGATAATTATATGTATTCAATTGGATTGGACAAAGTCTATGAAGGCAGTGCTGATAATATAAAAGAACAAATGCAAGAAGAGGTAGGTCAAGAAGCATTTGGTGGCACTAAGCAAAAGCAAATAGTTGATGGTCTTAAACAATTTGAATCAGTAGTAGAGAAACGAGGGGAAGCTCAAGCACTCTCAAAATCTCCTGAAAAAACAGAAGAAACAAGTAGAGCACCTAAACCAACTAAATAGTGAGTTAGTTAGCTAAGGCGTTACAACTATCGATAAACCAAAACGTTTATCATATTGGTGCTGTATATCCGAGTCTTGATGGCGATTGTTTTGTAAGTAATGAGCGAGCACTTGTTTGAATAGCCCGTGCTTCAGTGATTGGTTTTAAGTCAGGATACGCCACCATGTCACTTGCCTCAGATAATCTTTTCATTGAAGTGCTCACCTAATAACTGCGCAGTGTCGGAGTTAAAGGAGCATTTCTTTGAATAAGATAATTTTACTAGCATAGCTCAATCCATCTGAAGCGCAAAGTAGATCGAATATCATTGATATAGCGTTTTATTTTCTTCATTAAAATAAATGCTTGCGGCATGTAGGTGTTGACATGTTTCACTTATTGGTCAAGTCCAATAAGTGCTGTAAATTCCCATTAATTCGCCTTACCAGTTAAGTATTCATGAAGGTTATTTGAGTGTTTTTTTACTGGTTAATATGAAAGGTGGTACGGCACGCTTCGTATACTTGAATAAGTGCTTTTTCTCGTTTAAATAAAATTGCCTATACGCGGCAACAGGATTTCCAGGTATCTTGTAATGTTCAGGCATTGTTTGAGGACGCTCGGTAATACCGAACGAAGGAATGGGCGTAAGCGGTAAGCTCAATGCAACATCAGTTGAACGGTGTGGTTTCTCATGCTGAAAGCGGTACTGATATTCTTTATTGAGCGCCACCACTAAACTACGTAACCAGCGCCAATTATCTAATGATGCGCCAGCCCAGACAACGCAAGGATGCTTGGCGTGTGTAGGACGGTATGGTGTGCTCATTCCAGATAAATTTAGCACAGTACAAAGCATTTGAGTTGATTCTAAAATCATTTTTATGACATGAGAATCACAATGGTATTGTGCACATAAAATCAATTCTTCATCTAAAAAGAAAATATTCAATTGTTTGCCTTTGATCTATTTTAAATTGCGCTTAGCTTTGGAGCATATTTAATTGAGCACTAAAAAAGGGCTGATAAATCAGCCCTTTTTTAGTGCTAAAGCAAGTTGGCAAGTGTCGTGTGTTTCTCAATCTCGGCCTGAAAATGCGCCTAAGATATGAAGCAAGCTCATAAATAAATTATACAGCGACACAAAGAGTGAAACAGTTGCCGAAATATAATTGGTTTCGCCACCATGAATAATTGCACTGGTTTGAAATAAAATTAAGCCAGATGAAATTAACACAAACATCGCAGAGATTAAAAGCTGAAGGGCTGGTATTTGAAAGAAAATGCCAGCAATCATGCCAAGCAATGCGACCATGACGGCTACAAAAAGAAAGCCACCTAAATAGCTAAAGTCTTTTCGTGTATTGAGCACATAGCCTGATAAGGCTAAGAAAATAAGCCCTGTCCCACCAAGCGCTGTACCAATGAGTTGAGGTCCGTTAGAAAACGTACTGATATAGGCATTTAAGATAGGTCCAATCGCATATCCCATAAAACCTGTAAAGGCAAACACGCTTGCAATTCCCCAAGGACTATTTCTAAGCGCATGGGTTAAAAACATAAGACCATACGTACCCGCAATAAAAAAGAGTGGGTGTACAGGGGCCGCTTGACTGGCAAACGATAAGTAAGCTGTGAGCGCACTGAACATAAAGGTCATGCCCAGTAACAAATAAGTATTTCTTAATACTTTGTTGGTGGCTAAAATCGATTCGTTTTGCCGGGTGAGTGTTGCTGTGTTGCGTCTATTCATAATCATAAACTCCGATGAATGGTGAGGTTTAGCTGAGCATTTAGTCCAGTCTATAAGATATAGGCGATAAGGCTTTTTTTCAAGTGCTGATGTATTTTATACAATGCTTCTAGAGATTAAACTAGGCATTAAAAAGGTCTAATTTTCCGGAAATATCGAGTGTATGTAAATCATTGAAACCGCCGATATGCTGATCATGAAAAAAAATTTGGGGTACGGTGTACCGCGCTGCTTTCGCAATCATTTCCTCTCGTAGTTTATCGTTTGTATCAATTAAAACCTCCGTGAAAGGCATCCCTTTGCGCGCAAGTAATGCTTTGGCACGTACACAGTAGGGACAGTGTGAAGCGCTATAAATGATGATGTTTGCTCTAACGTGCATTTAACTCATCGACAACCAAGGTCCCAATAAGAATTTTCCCAGTGCGTGATTGTTCCGTTTTCACCGCATACAGGGCAGTGCCAAACAATCTCGGAGCATTCTGAATCAATGGATGAATCGATGGTACCCGGACATTTGTTTTCATACGTTCCACTCCAGCACCTCACATTGAAGCGCGGAGAAAGTCTTGGCTCAGTGGTCGCGCTAGATACAATAGTTCCCAAATTCTCAGCTAATTTTACTGCTTGTTTAGGTAAGCAAGCAGGCGTGACGCCTTGTTCATTAAATAAATGCGTTAAGTTAGTTGCAAAGGCTTGAGTCATTTTTTGTTCCATAAAAACGTGTTTCAATTGATGACTGACATCAATCTAAAAAAGCATTGTAACACAACCGTAATACATTCACTGAGCCTATAACGGTGAGTTAGGCTAAAGCGGTGCTATAAAACTTCGACACATCATGACATCATTGTTATGCTTAATATTTTAAAATACGGTCTAATCCTATGCGACGTGTAGCAATAGCACAGATGGCATCTGGTGCGAATTTAGAAGCGAATTTAGCAGCGCTTCAACGATTATTTGTTGAAGCCAGTGCACAGCAGGCGCATTTATTGGTTTTACCTGAAAATTTTGCGTTTATGGGCATGGATAGACATGATAAATTGCAGATTGCTGAAATAGCAGGCTCAGGCTTCATTCAAGATACGGTCAGTGCACTCGCTTCAGAATATCAGCTCTGGGTGATTGCCGGCACCGTGCCGATTCAGGCACCTGATGGACGGGTGTGGGCGAGCTCATTGGTTTTTAATTCGGAAGGCGTGCAAGTTGCACGTTATGACAAAATCCATTTATTTGATGTGATTATTTCTAATACAATATCTGGTGCAGAAACCCATGCTGAGTCTGAAACGATTATGCCCGGTAAAAAGCCGATATTAGTGGATACACCTGTTGGACGTATTGGGCTTAGTGTATGCTATGATGTCCGTTTTCCTGAGCTTTATCGTTACTTATTATCTCAAGGCGCTGAATTATTGACGGTGGTCTCGGCTTTTACTGCGGCAACAGGTGCTGCACATTGGCACACGCTATTAAAAGCACGGGCCATTGAAAACATGTGTTATGTGCTGGCCTCTAATCAAGTGGGCATGCATGCAAATTCACGTGAAACGTATGGGCATAGTTTAATAATTAATCCTTGGGGTGATATCATTGCTGAAATAGATTCAGGCACCGGTATTATTTGTGCTGATATTGATTTAGATGATTTACATGCAAGGCGTGCTGCCTTTCCATGTTTTGAGCACCGTATTTTATAAGGGGTTTTGGGTATGACAGATGCACTTGATATTGCGAAAGAATTATTATTAAAGCCAGCATCGCTTGATGAAGCAAGTCTTGAGCGTTTAATTCAAAATTTTTTAAATCGAAAAATAGATGATGCTGATTTATATTTTCAAAGCGTTAATTATGAGTCTTGGTATCTTGAAGATTCTGAAGTCAAAAGTGGGACCTATTCAATCGATAGAGGGGTGGGTATTCGTGCGGTGAGCGCTGAAAAAACAGGGTTTGCTTATTGTGACGATATTGATTTACCCGCGATGGAGCGTGCAGCAGATGCGGCGCGTTCTATCGCCTTAGCCGGTAGTGCCGAAGGCCATGCGCTTAAGATAAAAACAGCCCCCATCACGCATTATGCAGGGCTTAATCCGATTGAAGGTTTAAGCAAGCAAGAAAAAATTGCGCTACTTGAGTCAGTTGATAAAGCAGCACGTAAAGAAGACCCACGTGTGATACAAGTAAATGCCTCTTTGAGTGGTGTGTATGAAGTGGTTTTAGTGGCTGGTATAGAAGGGCAATATGTGGCGGATGTGCGCCCTATGGTGAGTATGAGTGTCACTGTGGTGGTTGAAGAAAATGGCAGACGTGAGGCAGCAAGAACCGGTGGGGGTGGACGTTTAGGTTATTCGTTTTTCTTGAATCAATCACGCGCTGTGCACTATGCGCTTGAAGCCGTTCGTGAGGCGGTGGTGAGTTTGAAAGCTGAAGATGCCCCAGCAGGTAATATGCCTGTTATTCTTGGTCCAGGATGGCCGGGTGTTTTATTACATGAGGCGGTCGGGCACGGGCTTGAAGGAGACTTTAATCGTAAGCAACAATCTGCTTTTTCGGGGCGTATTGGAGAGCAAGTGGCTGCTAAAGGTGTCACTGTGGTTGATGATGGCACACTGAAAGACAGACGAGGTTCGCTGTCTATTGATGATGAGGGGACACCGACACAATGCACAACATTGATAGAAGATGGTGTATTGGTTAATTATATGCAAGACAAGTTGAATGCACGATTGATGGGGATGAAGCCCACAGGTAACTGCAGACGCGAGTCTTATGCGCATGTGCCGATGCCTCGTATGACCAACACGTATATGTTAGCAGGCCAATATCATCCAGATGAAATCATTCGCTCGGTTGAAAAAGGGCTATATGCTGTAAACTTTGGAGGGGGACAAGTTGATATTACCTCGGGACAATTTGTATTCTCCGCGAGTGAAGCCTATTTAATTGAGAACGGACGTATCACACGGCCCGTTAAAGGTGCGACACTGATTGGTAATGGTCCTGATGTCATGAAAAAAGTGAGCATGATAGGGAATGATTTAGCCTTAGATCCAGGGATTGGTGTCTGTGGTAAAGACGGTCAGTCTGTGCCAGTTGGCGTGGGTCAACCAACTTTAAAAATAGATAATTTAACGGTCGGTGGCACAAAGGCTTAAGCATGCGGTCCAACGAAGATAGAATACGTACTCTCACGCAGAATGGCTTTAAATTAGCAGATGTACCTGAAGGTTTAAGGGACAGAAAAAAAACAGTGCTTGATGCGGTGAAAGGCAATGGCCTTGAGTTAAGTCTTGCATCACCCCGATTACAAGCAGAAAAGAAAATGGTCTTGGCGGCCGTTCAACAGTGTGGTCTTGCATTAAAATATGCTTCGCCTGATTTGCTGCACGATCAAGACATACTATCAGCTGCTTTACATCAAACAGGATATGCACTTGAATATGTGCCGCTTGAAACGCCAAATTATCGTCAAATGGCCCTTCTATCTATTCAAAAAGAAGGACGTGCATTTCAATACACACCACCTGGGTTACAGTTAGATAGAGAGGTCGTACTGGCAGCCGTTGCACAACCCTGTGGATTTGCATTAAAAGATATTGATGCAAGTTTCAAAGGAGATAAAGAAATTGTATTGGGTGCGTTGCGCTACAACGGCAATGCACTTCAAAGTGCTTCAAATCAGCTAAGAAGTGATAGAGAAGTGGTCTTGGTTGCTGTTCAGCAATATGCACCCGCACTGCAGCATGCCTCTTTTGATTTGCAAAGCGATAATCAGTTACGTTTATTTGCCTTAAGAAAAGATTGGCAATCGGGCTATGTTTTGTTGAGTTATTTGCAAAAATATTACGGCGATACGCTTGATAAATCCTTTATGCTTGAGGTGGTGCAGCAAGAAGGTTGTGCTTTAAAGGCATTATCGAAAGCGCTGCGAGCTGATCGTGATATTGTACTCGCTGCCGTCAATCAAAATTATTTGGCATTAAAATATGCCTCAGCTGCGTTACAAGCCGATACCGGCATGATTGCAGCAGCAGAGGCGTGTAAGGCAAGGTTGATAGAGAGTAAACAGCTCTCTTATTCACCGCTTCCCAATACACTGACAAATTCTGCTGCTGCGTATGATGGTTTTTTTCTTGTAGCCAGCGAGCAGGCAAGTGATGACTATGAGGAACCTACGGGTAAACGTGCACGCACGAGCGCACTCAGTATATCAAAATAAACAGCTTCTATTTGATATTTAGGAACACACCTTAGCAATCATTTGAATGAGGGCTTTTCATGGCCTGGTAGTGTCATTACGGCTTCTTCTAGTGCTTCAATACTGGGTTTAAGATTAATCTTGGATTGAAAAAAACTGAAACAATGTGGTGTTTCGGTTTCTCTAACAGCGAAGGTTGCGAAATCAGTCATTAAGTTCTGTATGCATGTGAAAACTTCGGAGTAATCATCATGACTTTGTAAAGCGACAAAGCGCATATCATGATGAAGTAATTTATCCACTGCTGCGTTAAACGTATTACAACGCTCGGCTAAATGAACGGGATCAATAATAATTTGTTTGATTGATTTGATCAGGGTTTTCAAAAAGGTTTGCATGGTTTGTGTGGCAGGGTCGTCTAAATCAGCTTCGGTTAAATGAGTCAACATTTCTTCATAAATGCTAATGATTTTTTCTCCTAAGGTTTCAAGTGCGCCATAAAGCGCATGTTGATCACGAATATGCGACCGAGCATGCTCAGAAATGGACTCAGGGGGTAAGTGTTCTAAGACGATATCATCAAAAACAGTATAAAAATTATGGTGCGCTCTTAAGTGGGCTGTCACTGTAGGCCAGGCTTCAATCATTGCTAAAATATCAACCTGTATGTATGGATGACCGAAAGGCTGAGGGCCTTCATGGTAAAGGCAATCGAGCATTTTTTCATGATATTGGCGGTATAAAGCAGCATCAAAAAAAGTATTGAATGATTGACGCGCTACATCAGTGATATTTAAAGATGCTGATTGTGTGATGTTTCTTAATGCACGTAACGTGGGTACTTTGGAATATTCATTTGTTGACCAGTACAGTGGCAGCGTGTCCATGCTCACGCACTTCTCTAGTGTATTATCACCAGACACACCGGCCATGGGAGCCAGCGCATAGAGTGCATCGTAGGCGGTATCATTAAGATATGCACCTGAAATAATGGTGATGGTTCTTTCATGCTCTGGTGATGCAAGTGAATCAAACGCCATCCCCAAATGCTTGATTGATTGCTCATCATCAACAGTTATAATATTGAGTTTAGAGACAAAACTGTGGGTAAATAAAGCCTCCATCGTTGCTTTGTCTGTTATTTTATTACTGGTAATACCAGATAAAAATATAACAATATTTTGATGCTGATGATTTAATGCAAGCAGTGATAATAAAGTAAAAAAATGATATTGATTATTATAATAGGCCGGTACAATAAAATGATTTTGCTCAATATCATCTGGTAAGGCTTGCATCAGCGCAGTATTATTTTTTTTGATTTTTTGCCAAAGCGTGGCACGATCAGATGATGGCGGTGGTGCTATTTTTATTCCACGATTTTTATCTAATCCAAGGGGATAAGCACCATATAGCATTTTATTATGTTTAGCTCGAAGTTCATAAAGAGGTGCCTCATGTGCGCCAATGGCTTTAATGGGCAAGTTTTTTTTCATATGAGGTAAGTATAAATCTAGTAATCCATCATCATATGAAATGCAGATGGCTTGGTCAGCTGTAGCTAACATACTAAGCAATGCCTTGTCTGTTTTAATTTTTCCTCTGTGCTCATCTAAAGAGCCAAAATAAAACCCACCGCGATTGAATGCGGGCATGGCTTTTAAAATGTTTGCATTACGTTTTTCATCAAAGTGCTCTGAGCAAACAACCGATATAAACTGTACATCTCTGTAGAGTGGGTTTACGAGTAAAGCATGCATCAAGTCTTTAAAATGAGAAAAATCTCCCATACCATCAAAGTGGACTGTATTGAATATCACATAAGTAACGGGCATAATAATCTGCTTATTTTTTGTTCAGCCATATAATCATTATAGTTTTTGACTTAAATAAATCAAACAGTTTAATCTGTGATAAACAGAGGGCATGTTTAATACCTGGGCATTAAAACGTTTTCTTGTACTTTATTTCTATGATTTATGCGTAAGGATAAGATTTAATGGCTTTGGTTTTTCTTCGTTTTAACAGTGACCTCATCCGGGATAACATTTTCTTCTTGTGCAAAAAAACCTATTGTAGTAGATGCTGCACCATCAGACATTGGTTTGTTTAAATCAGCACCTAGCTCACTTAATACCTTAACCACTTCTGTAAAACCTTTTTCTGCAGCAATACAAGTTGGTGTTGCACCATCAGACATTGGTTTGTTTAAATCAGCGCCTAACTCACTTAATACCTTAATCACTTCTGTATGACCATTTCGTGCAGCAATACAAGCAGGTGTTTCACCATCAGACATTGGTTTGTTTAAATCAGCGCCTAGTGCACTTAACTCTCTAAGCAGGTTGACATCAGATTCATCTGCAGCAATACAGGCTAACGTAATACCATTATCCAGTGCTTGATTTAAATCAGCGCCTAGCTCACTTAATACCCTAAGCACATCTAAATGATCTTTACTTACAGCAGAAAAAGCTGCCGTTGCACCACCTTTCACGGGTTGATTTACATGAGCACCCAATGCGATTAATACTTGAATTATCTCTACAAAACCATTTTGTGCAGCAGCATAGAGTGGTGTTGCACCACCAGACATTGGTTTGTTTAAATCAGCGCCTAGCTGACTGAGTACCTTAAGCACTGCTAGATGACCATTTTGTGCAGCAGTAAAAGCCGGTGTTGAACCATTATCCATTGGTTGATTTACATCAGCACCTAGCGCACTTAATACCCTAACCATCTCGACATGCCCATTGTGTGCAGCAACATAGAGTGGTGTTGCACCAAATTCTATTGCTTGGTTTACATTAGCGCCTAGCTGACTTAATGCCTTAAGCGCTGCTGCATGACCATTTTGTGCAGCAATAAAAGCTGGTGTTACAGTGTCATTTCTTGCTTGATTTAAATCAGCACCTAGCTGACTGAGTACCTTAAGCACCGCTATATGCCCATTTTGTGCAGCAATAAAAGCTGGTGTTGCAGCATTATCCATTGGTTGATTTACATCAGAACCTAGCACACTTAATAACCTAACCATCTCTGCATGACCACTTTCTGCAGCAGCATAAAGTGGTGTTGCACCATCTTCTGTTACCTGATTTAAATCAGTGCCTAGCTCGCTTAATATACTAACTAACTTTACATGGCCATTTCGTGCAGCAATAAAAGCTGGTGTTATAGTGTCATTTCTTGCTTGATTTAACTCAGCACCTAGCTGACTGAGTACCTTAAGCATAGCTATATGGTTATTTTGTGCAGCAATTAAAACTGGCGTTGCACCGTCATCTCTTGCTTGATTTACCTCAGCACCTAGCTCGTGTAATGCCCTAACCACCTCTACATGACCATTTTCTGCTGCAATAAAAATTGGTGTTGCACCGTCATCTCTTGCTTGATTTACCTCAGCACCCAGCTCGTGTAATGCCCTAACCACGTCTACATGACCATTTTGTGCAGCAATAAAAACCGGCGTTATGCTCGATTTCATGGCTTGATTTAAATCAGCGCCTAGCTCATTTAAAACCCTAAGTAGGTCCACAAGACCTCTATCTGCAGCAATACAGGCTAACGTAGCACCATTATCCATGACCTGATTTAAATCAGCGCCTAGCTCACTTAATACCCTAAGCAGGTCTATATGACCTTGATCTATAGCAGTGAAAGCTGGTGTTGCACCACCTTTCATTGGTTTGTTTAAATCAGCACCTAGCTCACTTAGTACCCTAATCATCTCTATATGACCATTGTGTGCAGCAGCATAAACAGGTGTTGTGCTATCATGCATTGCTTGATTGACATCAGCACCTTTCTTCTTGAGTGCCTTAAGCACAGCTATATGGCCATTTTGTGCAGCAGCAAAAGCGGGTGTTGCACCACCTTTCAGTGCTTGGTTTACATCAGCGCCTAGCTCACTTAATACCTTAACCACCTCTATATGACCATGGCATGCAGCAGCATAAAGTGGTGTTTCACCACCTTTTCTTGCTTGGTTTATATCAGCACCTAGCTCACTTAATAACTTAACCATCTCTACATGATCATTGTGTGCAGCAGCATAAAGCGGTGTTGTTCCATCAGGCTTTGCTTTGTTTAAATTAGCGCCTTTCTTTTTGAGGACCTTAAGTAGTTCTGGAAGCCCCTTTTGTGCTGCAATAAAAGCGGGTGTTTCGCCCGCCCATGTTGCTTGATTAATGTCAACATTTATCATAGACAGTAATCTGTCTACCTCATTAAAATCTTCTGTTTGAATATAAAATCCTAAAGGAGAGCGCTGTGCCATTAGTACTTTCTCTTTCAGTTGGAGTAACATTGAGTTTAAATATAATGCTTTAGTCGTTTTTTTGGGTTGGGTAAGGGATAGCTTAGCGATTGAGATGATCGATTGAATATTGATTGATTGGATGATTTCTTTTTCTGCTAAGCACTCACAAAGCAAACGAACTCTGCGCTCATCATCTTTAATAAACGCAATTAAATTTTTACAGCCTTTTTTAGTTTTTTTAGCTTTTCTACCGTCGTCGAGTTTGAGGATTAAAAGCTTTTCTAGGTCATGATATTTCAAGGCCTCTCTTAAATTTTCTTTACTCAATGTTTTATGTAGCATATGGGCATATTCGGTGATGCTCTTTGGGGCGCTATCAGTCGTACTTTTAGGTGAGCTTTTACTTTTAGTTCTGTTTTTATTTTTAGGTGAGCGCTCTTCAGCATGACTCATGCAAACATTAGTAGGTACGGGCTCCTCTACACCGCCGTGCTCAGAACAAGCCGGAATTTCGTCAGGTACGAATCCGTCACCATCACTATGGCCAGAAACCTCAGGAACTGCACATGCGACAGTTTCTACGATCGGCCGTACATCAAGAGGTGCATGAAGATTTTTTACAAAATCATCAAAGCTATCTTGCTCTGATGAAATATGCGCCTCGAAAATAGATTTTGCTAGGGTTGTATTGTTAGATTTAAGTAACTTATTAACCAGTGTTAGCCAATCGTCCTTGGTACTTTCCTCACTGAGACCAGGTAAAGCAGGCAGTCCTGATTCACAGACATGTGAAAGTGCCTTCAGTAAATTTTTCGTATAATGCGCAAAGTCTTCAAGAATAATTAGTGTTTCCTGCGCTCTTGTGTACGATGTGTAGACACGATTAAACGCAGGGCCAAATCGACTGTCTCCAACACCTGCTTTTGCGCGATGTGTCGCTGCTGCAATTTGATGATCAGCCTCTGATAACAGCTTATTTGCGGTTTTAAAAACCTCGCCATCAAACAATCGATAAGCAACGACAGTCTTAAATTCAAGGCCTTTAATCTCTTCCGGAGTCAATACGAGGTCTGTCTTAAAATATGCGCGTGCTTCTGCATGATGCTTTTCATCTGCAATGACTACAAAATCAGCGACTTTTTCAGCAGCTAACCAGTCGCTATTAGTCAAGCTTTCCTTATTTAAAAGATAAACGGCACCCGATTCTTTTGACTCAGAAACCGCCTCTATTCGATGACTCTCTTGCTTATCGGCAAGACCGCCCGTCACATGACTTTTCAACGCAATCACTAGGTTTGCTGCTAAAACAACATTCACCGGACAGCGATAAGTCTTCTCTAGTAGCGTATGAGATGCCTGAAAGCGTGATAACAAATAAGGGCGGGCTGAAAGTTCATCATATAAACTTTGATGGCTATCCATACAATAGGCAATGGTGCCATCGCGTGCGAATGCATGTAAATTATTTAGGGCAGCAAATGAAAAATCTTGTGCTTCATCTGTTACAACAAAATCATAACGGTTTTCTTCTTTGGGTGTTATTGAACAAAATTCAGCATTCACTTCTGTTGCAGTAAACTGGCAGAGATATGTTTCATACGCTTTATACAGTGCTTCTCGCTCTGTTTTAGGTATTAAAGACTGACGCTTGCCCAAGGTCAAATACTCATCTTTTGTAAAACCTGAGCAAATTCGAAATTCTTGATGCATGACGTCTGCACTCAATGCGATGTAAGGTTGCTCGTCTTGTCCTGCAAGTTTTGAACGCGTTATTTGGCCTGCTGTATATTTAGCATGCCATTGATTAAAACCTGCTCTATCTTTAGCAATAATTTCGCCAGTCGTGTTTTGTGCTAAAAGGGCTTCGTAGGTTAAAATATCGATTGTACGGTTTTCATCTTGCAGAATGGGCAAATCAGCCCAGGCTTTTTGAATTTCATCAACTAATGCCGGATTTTCTGTTACATATAAAACACGAGGCTTACGTACTTCTGCCAATAGTAAAAGGGCAATGCAACTCTTTCCTGAACCACTAACCCCACTAATGACCGCAGGAAGTGTAAGATGTAAGGCTTTTTTTTGTGTTGTACTGAGCTCAATCATATCGCCTTTGTAATAGTCTAGCGCAATACCTTTTAAGGCTTCATCTTTAGGCTCACCTTTTATCATCGGTAGATTGGACATTTCTTCGTGACTTGGCATTGTAAAAGTAAGTGCTTCTTCTGCGGCTGCTGCCCCCGCAGCTAAACCCACATGGATATTTGTTTGGCGCTCTAAATAATGACGTAAAACTCCCGGGCGTAAAAAATGGCTATTCGCATAACCATGCGTTGGTAAGTATTCTAAAATCAATAAGTGGTTTTCACCCAAAACATGTTTTGTCGTAAATAGCAGTCGGCCTGCATTCTGATTCCCAGTTCGCAGGGAATAGATATTATGTCCAGCTAGTTTTTTAACGTTTTTTTGTGTGTAATCACCGGTCAGTAGTTTATTGATTGCTACTTTGTGCTCATCCAGTAAACCAGCATTACCTAAAGCGCTGCGTGAATAATAAAAAGAATGAGGCATAATTCACCCAAATAGGGATTTTAAAGGTCTAATTATTGTACATTATATGAACATAAAAAACAAGAAGTAATACGCGCCGTGTCTTAACTTCATTAAAAACTAGCCTTTCGGTCTTAAGTATTTATATAAGGTGTCTTGGTTAGGGTGTATTGATCATTCGGCTACAGCCCGCGTCCCGCCTACATGCCGCGGCATGTAGGCGGGACGCGGGAATTGTCAACACACCCTAATATCAAAATCAAGCGTGATATGTTTTTTATTGGCATGGGTAACACGCCTAGATAAGCTACTTACATGCCCACATAATTAGGGCCGCCACCGCCTTCGGGTGCGGTCCAAATTATATTTTGTTTTGGGTCTTTAATATCGCAAGTTTTACAATGAATGCAGTTTGCTGCATTTATTTTAAGTTCAGGTTTAGTTTCTTGATGAATAATTTCATACACAGCAGCAGGGCAGTAGCGTGTTTCAGGAGATGAATAGGTTTGATAATTCACATCTATTGCAAAGTTGGGGTTTTTCAATTTTAAATGTGCAGGCTGGTTTTCTTCATGAAAGGTATTGGTTAAATATACCGATGAGAGCCTATCAAATGTCAGTTTACCATCCGGTTTAGGGTAATTGATTTTAGGTGCTTTATGGCTGTTGATGAGCGTGCCATAATCGGCATGATGTTTCAGTGTCCAAGGTGTTTTTCCGCGTGTAAAATAAGTTTCAAAGGCTGCATTGGCGAGTCCTAGAAATAAGCCATATTTAAATCCTGGGCGAATATTACGTGCTTGATAAAGTGATTTTATGACCCAGGAATTTTTTATTTTTTCAGGATAAGCAGTCAGCTCAATCGGTGTGCTTATGTCGTTCAATGCTAAAGCATCAACACAAGCTTTTGCTGCATAGATGCCTGATTGGATGGCTGTATGAATGCCTTTAATTTGAGGTACGTTTAAAAATCCTGCCGCATCGCCCATTAAAGCACCACCCGGGAAGGTCAGTTTAGGGATTGATTGAAAGCCACCTTCGTTCAGTGCGCGTGCGCCATAAGATAATCGCTCGCCATTTTCTAACACAGGTTTAATCGCCGGATGCGTTTTAAAACGCTGCATTTCTTCAAAAGGACTCATCCATGGATTGGGATAATCAAGTCCAACCACAAAACCAAGTGCGACTTGTTGATTATTTAGATGGTAAATAAAAGAGCCGCCATAGGTTTTATTATCGAGTGGCCAGCCGACAGTATGTACGACTTTACCAGGGGTATGCTGTTCGGGTGTGACACGCCAAATTTCTTTAATACCCAGGCCATAGGTTTGGGGTTGTGTGTTATCTCGCAAATTAAACTTTTTCATCAGTTGCTGGCTGAGCTCGCCACGACAGCCTTCTGAAAACAAGGTTTGTTTGGCATATAAATGCATGCCTGGTTGATAATTAGGGGTTTTTTCGCCAGATTGATTAATGCCCATTTCACCGGTTGAAACGCCTATTACTTCGCCTGTTGAGCCCAATAATAACTGGGTTGCCGCGAAGCCTGGATAAATTTCGCATCCCAAGCCTTCAGCCTGTGTGGCTAAAAATCGACCGAGCTCTCCAAGGCTAATCACAAAGTGATTGTGATTGCGCATTTGTGGTGGTGTGGGTAAGCGATAAGCACGTTTTTTAGATAAGTAATAAAATGAGTCGTGTGTCACGGGGGTATGGAGTGGTGCATCTTGCCAAGTGTCGGGTAATAAGGTTTTAAGGCTTTTCGGGTTAAGTACAGCGCCTGACAGTAAGTGTGATCCCACTTGAGCGCCTTTTTCAAGGATACAAACCGTAATAGTAGGATTGAGCTGCTTTAAATGAATTGCTGCAGCAAGCCCCGCAGGGCCTGCTCCAACAATAATAACATCATAATGCATGGCATCCTGTTCTGCATTGTGTTCCATAATAAATTTTTTCTAGTGATTATTTTGTTAAGAATAATAACATAGATTTATTTATGGTGTGACTGTGGCCGGCGTAACCGCTTCAATCGCAGCATCTAAATCGCACACTTTATTGCTGGCATCGTTTTGATTAAAAAACAAAAAATCACCTGTGAACGCTTTGTTGAGCACAAAAGCTGTACCAAGGCTTAAGATGCCAATCAGTAAATTACCCAAAATTTCTTTCCAGCCAGGATGAGTTTCTAATGCTTGTGTGGCTGCTGTAATATGAGGACGACAATTGTTTTTAAAGTCAGCTATATTAATCGAAGGGTTATTGAGATAAGTATTTATTTCTTCATGCAGACGATTTAAAAGCGTATCGGCTGCATCAGCCTCATCGTTAAAATCTGCTTCTCTTAATTGAGCTGCTTTTTGCTCAATTAAATGCGTGTGATAATACACAGGACGTATTTCAGCCAGTCTTTCGGCGTGAGTTTCGGCGTGAGCCGTTGTTAATGCTGCATTAGCATCTACCACTGCTTGGAGTGTTCTGACTTGCTCCTCTACTCTGATGACCTCCGCATGTAATTCGTCTCTTGTCTCCTCTGAAGTAGCAAGTATCTGTTCTAATTCTGCGATGCGTGTGCTGTCTGCTGCTTGTTGTGATCTGAGCCGATCTAATTCTACTACTGATGATTCAGGTGTAGTAGGCTCTGTAGTTACATGAGAGGCTTCAGCTGTTAGGTCTGATCTCGAGCTCTTAGGACTTAAGCTAATCTCTGGGGCTGGACTCACGCTAGAAGAGTTATTTACAGAAGACTCAGTGCTAACAGGAGGAGTCACAACGCTAGAAGAGGTATTTGCAGAAGACTCAGTGCTAACAGGAGGAGTCACAACGCTAGAAGAGGTATTTGCAGA